>Ga0098037_1000989_pt1 | contig 13337 bp, 19 predicted proteins | sample 5_EtaG_FD_75050 | JGI IMG/M metagenome (GOLD analysis project Ga0098037, IMG submission 75050) | Marine viral communities from the Subarctic Pacific Ocean - 5_ETSP_OMZ_AT15132 metaG | ecosystem: Environmental > Aquatic > Marine > Oceanic | place: Pacific Ocean | collected 2015-01-08 | reverse complement strand
GACTATATGGTAAACTCTGTTGATGCTGCACAAAAGACCAGATATATTACAGCAAACCTAAAGTTTGATGTAGAAGTATGGGCTCGTTGGGCAGAAGAGGCAGGCATAGATACAAGATGTATTAACTTTATGCTATTACATCCTGAACTTGTAACTCAAGAAACAAATGCTAGATCAATTACTACATTCTTCAATGCAATATCTAGCTTTGAAGACTTTGAAAAAAGTTTATCTATGATACAACTTATTGGTGAAGGATCAGTAGGTGATGAGTTTGCATCTATGTTTACCACATTTATTAATAATAAATTAGATAAGTTAGTTACACCTAAAGATCTATTGACTCATGATAATGAGCAGTATATCCTTGGTGAGTTGACCTCATGTGTTGGAAAAGGAGATGCATATCGTGCAGACATTGCTTCAACACTTGCAACAAGACTTGCTAACTTCTCTGTTGTGTATTCTAAGGAGAATACAATTTCTCAGAAAATAACTGAGAGACTAGAGACACTGTGTACTAAAGATTATTTTACTAATGATCTTAAGTATTTAGTTGTCAGAACTATATTCAATGGTAACAAAAGTAAGTTTAATAAACTTATGATGAAGCCGGAGATTATTAAAATGACTATGAAATAATGAGTAAAAAAGCAGTACATCAAAAATTTAATAATGATGCACTAAAACACTTTGGTTTGATTGATGAGCCCTTCTATGGGCTCGTCACATCACACCAGGTTGATGAGGTGCTTATAACACAAGATGAAAGTACATTTGAAAAAATCAGAAATATAATTTTAAAATGTTCATATAACTTTACTAATACACCAGCTGCTGGAGTATTAAAAGGAATGAAGCGTGCATTTGTCCTACCAAGATGTGGGGTATCATTAGATAGAATTAAAGCTGCATGTAAAGAACATGGAATAACAGTTACTAATGATTATACAAAAGCAGACTTTATAATATCACATGATGATATATATGATAGATTTGAGAATGGTGAAAGAATCAAGACAACATCTATGATGTTTAGGCTTTGGAACTATGAAGCATATGATCAGGTTGGTGTTAGTTATATTGATAATTATGTACACCCTGTTATATGGGATGAAAAGCTTATTGATATGGGTATACAGAGTTATAACATTACTGATGATAGAGTTTCTTTGTATGATGAATGGGGTATAAGTGGTCTAGCTATGAACTTAGCTTATCTGGTAGACACTGGTGAGCTTACTGTTATAAATGTAGAATCTATTTTAAAAGCTTCTGCTAATATAACACCTCTAACACCTGAACTTATAAAAGATATGAGCAAATGGTTAGACTCCTATGATGATGATAACATTGCTGTAGCAGGAAAGATACTTCCTACTATTGATTATACAAAGAAAAAACATTTAATGTGGGAGTTAGCTCAACATGTATATCATAAAACTCATAAGTTCAGTAGAGATAAAGATGTTAACTACTGGCTAGATCAATCTGGTATTGAACAGTTTTATCATATGACTGCTCAAGAAATGATACTTTATCTTGAAAAAGCAGAAGAGCTAAGTAAAGAAAACTTTAGATACTTAGAACCTATTGTCAGAAAAGAAATTAGGATTGAGAATAGGGATTTATATGTGTTTAAAGTTAGTGTTAAAAAAGAATATAAAAAATATTTACAATGAAAATAAAATATATAAGAGTAGAATTTAAAGATCATAATGGTTTAATTAAAACTGATATGATAAATACAGCAGAGTATGGTTTATTTATTGGTAAAGCTAAACGTTATTATAGTCATGGTTCTAATTATGTTAAAGATATTATAGATCAAAGCATACTTAATAAACCAACTATGATGCAGATTAAAGGAACAAGTATATATAGATTTCCAAAACTTAGTTTACCAAGGCAGAAGGTTGATCATTTAAAAGAATCAGCTAATGTATCTGTAACTAGAAATAAAGATAGTGCAGACTATCATATTATTTCTGAGAAGTTATTAGATAGTTTCTTTGAATCATCATGGACTAATTTTAGTACCAATGATGAAGCAAAAGACTTCTTACAATCATGCCAAAATTGCTTTACTAATGATGCATATATAATGATTCGTGATCTAATTGAGGATGATATGTTATATCATTTTGAAATAAATGGTGAGTGGAGAAATCAGAATCCATATAAAGATAGTCTATCAGATGCTTATCATAAAATAAGCAGGAATAAAGAAGGTTATGATATATATGTTCCTACAAAAGATCTAAATGATTATAATGCTATAATTGATAATCCAAAGTTAGTTCTTGATAGACATATCAAAGAGCTATGTGATGAAGGACTTCATGTCTTAACTGAAGAAGAGGCTTATAATATTGAAAAAATATTAAGAACTCATGATGTTGAGAATCTAACATTAGCTTTAGAGATGATGTCTAATTGTAATCTTGAGAAGTCATTTGACTATGTTAGTTACTTATATTATTTTAACTTTGAGAATCTCAAGATGGCTAGTAATTGGAATAATATCAATGCAAAAACTTTAAGAAAAGCATTAGATAGCTTTACACCTTATGCTAATAATAGTGCCATGTACTATGAGGCATATCTTAAGAAGCTTATAGAAGCTGATAAGCTTACAGAGTGGGCTTTTAAAGCTACAGCTAAAAAGTTATTTGATGGAGGAATGAAGAGCTTTGGTCTTAATAAAGATGTATTTAGTATTTCACTAGATGATATTAAGTTAAACCCAAAGTATGCTGATGTTATGAAGAAAGCTGAGTCAGCTGATGAGATTATTAAAGAACTAACAGGAGATCCTGCCTTTGATGATTTACCTTTCTAATGATTAAGGTTCAAAGAACAAGAACATTAGATACCAAAGACAATAACAATAGTGCCAATTGCATTGCACCAAATCTAGTCTACGGATGTTTTGGTAGATGCGTTGACACTTATTGTTATATGTCAAGGTATAATGGTCATAGAGTTTTTGTAAATGAAAACGTTGATGAAATATTTCAGTCTGTTGTTGAGTGGGAAAAAGGTTTTACTAAAGTCCCTGATCAACAAGACCCTATATATACTATGGTAGATATAGCGTGTAATACTGATTTAGTTTTGATGCAAAGACATTTACCAGAAGATCTTCATGACTATTTAAAAAGATATGATAATCATCCTCAGCTTAATACTACTATGGCTACTAAGTATCCAAAGTTATTAACGTTGGATGTAAATCATTTTAATAAACCACCTAGAGTCCGTGTCAGTCTTATGCCTCAAAGGTATTCTAATATATTAGAACCTAGCATGCAAAAGATTGAATCAAGGATTCATGATGTAAATAGATTAAAGAAGCTAGGATGGCAAGTTCATCTTAACTATAGTCCTTTAGTATTCCATGATGATTGGCCAGAGTTGTATGAAGAATTATTTGTTATGGTAAAAGATATAGCAGGTGAAAATAAATGTGAAGTTATTGCACTTACTAACCACCATAGACAGATGATGAAAGCATCTCCAGAAGCAAGAGAGTTGATGAAACACTCTTATGAAGTTAAAAATGGTACAGGTATAATGAGATATCCTCTTAAGTATAAATCCATATGGATCAAGAACTGGAAGAAGATATATTCAAGGTACTTTAATTTAAAAACAATTAGATATATATTTTAATTATGGTAGACATTCAGAAAGAAAAAGAGTTTTATGATAAAGAGTTTAGCTTTAGCTATTCATCTTTGAATAAGTTATTATTTTCACCGTCCCTGTTTTACAAGGACTATATATTAAAAGAAAGAGAAATAAAGACAGATAGACACCTTATAGAAGGTAAACTAATACACTGTTTATTATTTGAACCTGAGAACTTAAAAGATAAGTTTAACGTTGTTCCTGGTAAAACACCAAGTGATAATGTTAGAAAAGTTTTAAAAGATATGACACTGTATACTGATGAGAAGAATCTAGATAAGGTAGAAGACCATATTATATTAGATTCTCTTAAGCATATGAACCTTTATCAGTCATTAAAAGCTGATGAAGCAAGGATTGCAAAAGTTAGAACAGAAGATCATAAACCTTATTGGGAGTTTTTAAGTAACCCGGTTGTTGATGTAGTAGATAATGATACCCTAGTAAGATGTCAAGAACAAGTAGAAATAATTAAGTCTAACAAAGATGTAATGGAACTTCTACAAATTGTTAAGACAGACTTTGAATTAGATCCGGTATCATCTTATACAGAACAATACTTAGAAACTAAACTTAATAATTATAAGTTTGGACTAAAAGGTTTCATTGACTATTATAAAATAGATACAGAGAGTAAAACTATTACAATTTGTGATTTAAAAACCACAAGTAAAAGTATTGCTGAGTTTGGAGAAACAGTAGAATTTTATAACTACTGGTTACAAGCCGCTATTTATAGCACTCTAGTTATTAATAATGTTGATAATGAGTACAAAGATTACCAAATTTTATTTAAATTTGTAGTAATAGATAAGTATGACCAGGTATACGTATTTGATGTTCAAGAAGCAACGCTTGAACAATGGGGATTATCTCTCAAGGAAACACTAGATCAAGCAAATTATCATTATACTGAAAAGAATTACTCACTCCCTTATCAATTTCTAACCGGTCAGGTTATATTATAAGTATGAGATCAGTATATACACAGTATTTTCAGAAGAGTAAAGTTTTTCTTTACCCTTTACTTAAGTTAAAAAGAGGAATATCACATGTCCCAGTAGACACTTATGTTTCATGGGACGGTGTATATTCTACAGATGACTTTAAATTTTTATGTGTATATCATTGAGAACGGGATGATAAATTTCAAAAATTTGAAAGTAAATACCTGATAGATCATAAGATGCTTGAAAACATAATAGAATTGTCAGAAGATAAACGTGTATACATATTTAATCTTTATGACTACAAGTATGACTTTAAACGTTTTATAGAAGGTAAGTATTCAAAGTTCTCTTTGGGTACTAAAAATTTAATTCTAAATTTCTTTGGTAGTATTGGTAATATATCAGAGTATATAAGTTCATTTTTAGATCCAGAACCATATCATGAAAAGTATGCTGAGGCATTGCAGGTTTCAGTAGAATCTATTCAAGATGTATATGAGGTATGTAGTATACCTGACCTGGAAAAGGAAACTTTAATGACAGATATTCCTTTAGAAAGTGAACTATTAAAAAATAAATACATATATTTGTCTAATAATAAAAAATCAATACATGAGTGAGATAGGAAAAAATATGATGATAATCTCATCACCATTTAGAAATGCTGAGTCATTTGCTTTAGTTCCAGTAACAAGTGACACACCATACGTAGAGGCTATGTTTGACCCAGCGTCAGGCATTTTAGCCGTAATTAGTAAAGTAAGTAAACAATCATTCCATATGGTACCTAGGTTAGGAGATGATGGTCAACCACAAAGACTTAAAGTTCCTAATAAAGCTACAGGTAAAACTATGAAAGAGCAAAGAGTATCTATGGAAACATTCTCAGAATTTTACATTACTGATAAAGAAGAAATTAAAAATTTTATAAATATATTTGCTATTAATGCAGACTCTTATGACTTTGCTAAATATGTAGATGTAGATGTTAAAGAGACCAAAAAAGAACCATTAATTATTACATAATTATTGAGTTAGTTTAGTTTAGTTTTTAAATTAGAGGGATATGTCTTTGGATGTATCCCTTTTTTTAACCAAAAAAGAATATGAATCATTGGGTAATGGACTATGAAACATTATCTAATTGTTTTGTTGCTGTATTTGAACACTATAAAACTTCTGATAGAAGAGTGTTTGTAATACATGATAAACAAAATGATTTGATAACTTTTGTAGACTTTTTAAGAGAACATACTGAAAATAAAGAGTGGCATATATCATACAATGGTTTAGCATTTGATGCACAAGTAACCCATTTTGTAATTGAAAATCATAGTCAGTGGTTGGATCTTCCCGGATCTGATATTGCTGGACTAATATATAACTATGCAGCAGAATGCATTATAAAAAGTAATAAGAAAGAGTTTCAACAGTATCCCTTATGGAAGATGTGTATTGGACAAATTGATCTATTTAAATTACATCATTGGGATAACCCGGCTAAAAGATCTAGTCTAAAGTGGATTCAGTATAGTATGGATTGGGATAACATGTTAGATATGCCTATACACCATGAAACTTTTATTGAAACACAAGAAGAAATAGATCTTATAATTGAGTATTGTATAAATGAGGTAGAATCTACTAAGGAAATTTATAAAAAATCACAGTCCCAGATTGCTTTGAGGAAAGAGCTAACAAAGAAATATAATATAAATCTTTTCTCAGCTTCAGAGCCTAGAATTAGTAAGGAACTATTTGCATATTATTTGTCTAAGATGCTTAATATACGTAAGTCAGAGATCAAAAGAATGCGTACTTATAGAGATACTATTAAGGTTAAAGATATTCTTCTACCGTATGTAAGTTTTAAGTCATTAGAATTTAAAAACTTATTAGACCGGTTTAAGATGCTTGAATTAAATCCTGATAGTTTAAAAGGTAGTTTTAAGTATTCAGTAAACTATAAAAATGTAAAGACTGACTTTGGTCTAGGTGGTGTACACGGTGCAATATCTAGTGGAGTTTATAAATCTGATGATGATTATGTTATTATGTCTTCAGATGTTACCAGCTTCTATCCTAATTTAGTTATTAAGAACAAATGGGCTCCTGGACATTTTCCAGAAGAAGAGTTTTGTAACCAGTATGAGTGGTTCTTTGAGGAGAGAAAGAAAATTCCAAAGAGTAATCCTATGAACTACGTGTATAAGATTATACTTAATTCAACATTTGGTCTTAGTAATGATATCAATAGTTTCTTTTATGATCCTGAACTATGTATGCGTATTACAGTAAATGGTCAGCTTACACTGATGATGTTATATGAAATGATTATGGAAGAGATACCAGAAGCTGTATCATTGATGCAGAATACAGATGGTATAGAGATTAGAATACCACGGGATCAAGTTGATAAGTACATGGAAATATGTACTAAATGGGAAGATATTACTAATCTAAATCTAGAGCATGATACATATCAAAGAATTATAGTAGGAGACGTCAATAATTATATTGGTGTTAATGATTATAAAAAGATAGATCTAAAATCTTGGAGAGAAATAAAGAAAAAGAATACACATTATTTATTTAAAGTGGATAATGATAAATTTTATTATGCTCCTACCAAGATGAAAGGTAGATTTGATTTTCATGATTTAGCCTTACATAAGAATAAATCAAAGCTTATAATTAAGAAAGCTATCTTCTATTATTTTGTACATGATATACTACCAGAAGATTATCTTGCTAAGAATAGGAACATCTTGGATTACTGCATAGGTGGTAAGTCTAAAGGTAACTGGAAACAATTTGCAAGAGGTCTTAAGAATGGTGAGTTTTATCAGAATGAATTGCAAAAGATAAATAGATACTATATTAGTAAAAGCGGTGTCAAGATTGTCAAGATTAACAGTCAGGATAATAGAGAGATACAGCTTGAGTCAGGCCGTTGGTTACAAAGTGTCTTTAATAAGATGGAATTGAAACCAAAATGGGATGATTATGATATAGATACAAGCTATTACATGAAAGCTATTGAGTCTGAAATAGACAACATTCTTGAGGTAAGTGTGAACCAACTAAAATTATTCTAATAGGGTCAAAAATAGGCCCTATTAGTTTTACTTTTTCAAATATTATAATTATATTTGTTTAAACTTTAAATGTTTATATATTATGGGTTATAAAAAACCAACAGAAACAACAAAGGCATACTTAGAAAATGCCCCTTTACCTAATCATGGTAAGAGCTATACAGTCATATCTCATAAGCAGGTAATTGACAATACTCTCCAGATGCTAAATCAAAGTGGATTTACCGTGGAGAAAGAACTATATAGAGCAAATGCAAATGCACAAGTTGCTCAAGGTATATTTCATATTAAACCAAATAACACATCTGATACTCAAATACTTGAAGAAGAGGAGTTAGGGATGATGTTTGCTTGGACTAATAGTTATGATAAGTCTGTACGTTTCCAATGTGCTATTGGAGGATATGTGCAGGTATGTTATAACGGAATGGTGTGTGGAGACATGATGACTTTTGCAAGAAAGCATACAGGATCTGCAGATCATGAAATCAAAATGCAAATCTCTAATCAAATCAAGAATGCTGAGAAGTATTTCAAAAGAATTCTAGATGATAGAGATGCACTTAGAGGTCTACCTTTAACTAAAAGACAACAGTCTGAACTATTAGGTAGATTATATTTTGATGAAAATGTATTAGAAGCTAGTCAACTTACTTGTATAAAGAGTGAGATGGAGGAGCCTTCTTATGATTACAAATGTGATCAGGAGAATGCCTGGACTTTTTATAATCATGTAACACATGGATTAAAAAAGGCACATCCTAGAAATTGGCTAAGTGATACTAAAAACTTCCATGATTTTATTACCGCAGACTTATTAGGTAATATGGGTATTCATAAAACAGATAGTATAGATCTCAGTAAGTATGAGACATCTAATGATTCTACTATGATAGAAGTAGACTTTGAAGATGCTCATGTTGAAACAGTAGATGAAGTTATAACTAGTTCTATGGAACACCAACTAAGTTATCTTGGAAGATCCTAATTTTATAAGACCAGCTATATTGTTAATTGTAGGATTAGCAATTATATATCTGTGTTATATAAGACAGGATGAAGATTAAAATAAATTCTGTGATATAATTTGATTATGAAGGAAAACCAGCCAGCAGGTTTTTAAGAATTTCCCTGCTGTTCCTTCTTGTAATAAGCTATAAGTCTTTTTACATTATCTTTTTCTCTAATAATATAATATTCTGTTGGATTTTTAAGTGTCCAAGTTTTTAATTTAATTAATCCAACCGGATCTTGCTTATGATATTTACAAAATTTTTTATGCCACATAAAAGGCACACTTATAATAACATGATCAGAAACTTTAAATAGTTTTTGAGCAAATAAACTAACATCCTTATTAGAAAGGTGTTCAAGAACTTGCATACAGCATACTATATCATACTTCTGTATATCCCAATCTAAAAAGTCTGATATTATAATACCTACACCAGGATTGATTTCTTTTTTAGATTCTTTATCAAGACAGTGTTTTATATCTAATGAAGTTTGTTTTATAAAACCACCTGCCCAACCTCCAATATCTATTATAGATTTAGAATTATTATCTTTCTTTATTCTTTCTATTAGTTTCAAAGAACTTTTATAGTATAATAAATCTTTTCTTTCTAATTCATACTGTTCTTCCATTGTCTTTAAAGCTTAACTGGGGATGATATCCATTTTCTAGAAAGTTTAAAGTAACTTCTTCATCTTGCTTGATATCACGCTTTGCTATATAAAATCCATTTATAAAAATCATGTTTGGATTTTTACTATGGTTTAAATAATTTACAAAATATATTTGTTGATTAGGTTGTAGATATAGATTGTCTTTATCACAAAAGTATAATCTACTTAATGTATCTATAACTTTTTCATCAATACCTTTAGAAATTAGTTCTGACTTAGATAGTTTGTGAGTATTTCTACTTCTATAATAATATACTTGCTCACCTTTTTTGATATCTTTTATAGCTTTTAGACCTACACCATGAATATCTGATTTACCTACGTAAACCTTATACTTATGCATCCAACTAATATCGTAGTTGTTCATTTAAGCTGGCGGATTTGCTTGTTGCTGACAAAATGTTGTTAAATTTTCTTTAAACTTAGTAAAGTCAGTAGAAGCCATTACTACCTGTAATAGGTCTTCACATGATATTCCGCTACCACCTTGATTATTACAAACAAAGTCTATTTCATTACCGTCTTCTGATTGTGTTATTGAAATAGAAGCATCATTTGATGTAAGAGATCTGAAGTTTAATATCTCACCTGTCTTATCTTTATAGATACCTTGACCGGTTCCAACATTTAAAGCTTGATTTTCTTCAGCAGTTGTATCAAACTCAACAAAGTCTCCATTTTCTACAATAGTAAGATTAAGGTTTAATGATTTGAGCCTTCTAAAAGCATAGTAGCAAGTTGGCTCTTGGGTTGGATCTTCTGGCTCTATAATCTCCTTACCAAGAAATATTCCAGCTTCTGAACTTAGTAGAGGCCAGTTGGCTCTTTCACAAGGATCTCTTAAATCAGCTATTGTACATAGCTTAGCATCCTTAATTGGTATAGGAGAAGCAATACCTGTAACATTAGCTGCTTCATGCACACCAACAACAACTACATCATTGTCTTCTGGTCTTGTGACAAACTTCTTTCTTTTAAAGAAGCCCATTATATCAGTGAGTATATTGCTCATTTATTTTTTCTTTTTCTTTTTACCGGAATAAGTTTGACCACCAATTGTATATTTATACTTTTCTCCTCCAGCTTCCATCATAGATTGTGTAGGTTGTGCTGATGCCATTACACCAAGTAAGTCACCACCACCCATAGTAAATTTTGTAAGCATTTTTTCTCCGCCTCTTTCTTTAGCGTAACCTTTAGCTCTTAATGCATCAACTAAAGCTTGTGCACCTTTTTTCTCTGTTCCTTTTGATGCTTTAAACATCTTATTATATCCTGAATTATGTGGCATAATTTCTATTTTTTATAAATTAATATCTAGTTCTAGTGTCATAATTAACAAGTATAACTTTAAAGTAGAGTAATCATGAGTCTCATCTGGACCTATATATTCCCAACCTAAAGCTAATCTATCATGAGGCCAGTGAAAAACAATTAGTAAATTCCACATTATCTTCCTTGTCCTCTATATTTTTTCTTATAACCTTTCTGACCTTTGCTTGCATTCTTAGAATGCACACCTGGTCTTTTGGTATTTACTTTGAAGCTATAATCAACCTTCTTTAGTCTCATCTTTTTTACTTCTAAAAACTTTACCAGCTTCCGCTATACCAAAGCTTCCCAATGTAATGATAACAAAAGAATTATATATGTATTCTTGTATATGTAGTTCTTTACCCCATAAACCGGTTACAATATCTACTATACCAAATACAACCATCATTGCAAATGCTGCAAATCCTACCACATTCTTTTCGTTAATGTCATTATCATCCTTAAATATATCACTAAATGCCATTATTTCTTTTTCTTTTTATTAAGTTTTCTAAGAGTTAAAGCAAACCTTGCACGCTGTGCAGTTTTACTATTACCACCCTTAGCTTTTTCTCTTAACCAAGAAACTTTTATAGTACCATCCTTTTTAACAGCCCCTGCACGTTTAGCAGTTGCAGTTAAAGAGCCTGGTTTTTTAATGGCCTTTTTTATATTAAGCTTCTTTTTGGTCACTTTTCTTTTTTCTACCCCTACGTTTCTTGCCCTTAGCTGCTTTTATTACATCTTCAGCTTGGTCAACAACTTCTTTGACAGCATCTTTTACGTCTTTAAGTTCTTCCTTAACTACGGCTGCCCTTTCTTTTACTTCATCAACAATTTCTGCAGCTTTCTCATCAACAGTTGTCTGAGCCCATACCCAGTCCCAACCTTTCTTTAATGAAAAATTCCAGATCTTGTCTGCTATTTTTTTCAACATGGTTTATTATTAAATGTTATATTAATAATATACAAAAAATATGTGAAGAAACAAAGTGATTTAATCTTTGTCACGGAGACCCTCTGTATTACCATACCAACTTGGATCAGGTTTGAACTCAAAGTTGTAAATATTTACAGCTGAGGGATTTGGGCTAGGTTTTCTATTATTATAAGTTTTCTTTTTTATAACAGTATTATTTCTATACTGTTTTGGTGGCGTATAATAATGATTTATACCTGCTCTATCATATCTAGCATTGAAGCTGTTTAGATTTGTATTCACAGGATAAGCAACAATATATCTGTTACCTGCCCAGTCTGTACCTTGAACATAAACGGTTTGACCAAAGGCTGTACTGAAACCTAACAAGAAGATCATTACAATTATTAAGATAGTTAAGGCTTTAATTGAATGGCTTTCAACTTTTTCTTTTCTATTCATAGATGTAAATATAAGAAAATTATCTGAATAGGCAAGTATAGACTATTATAGGTTCTTTAGTCTTTCATTTTCTTTCTCAAGGAATGCTACTTTAGTGCGCAGTTCACTAACTTCTTGTGTTAGAGATAAAATTTGACCTCTCATTAAATCTTTTTCTTGAGAGCTATCAGCTAAGAGACTCTCTAATCTTTTTACTCTACCTCTAAGGTCATCTCTATATAAGTTTTGATCATTTTTCTCAGCCATATTTTTTCTTGCGTTTAGTTTCAGTCTATTCTCATAGAATCTCCAAGCACCAGCTGAGAATAAAACAGTAATAAGAGTTATAATTATTGTTGTCAAGCTTTCTTCAATCATAATAAATATATATATTTACACTTTATAGATTGTTATATACTATAATATACAAAGAAAATTTAACTAGTAAAAATTTTACAACCAATTAATATGGATCAAATAAACCAAAATACTTTTAACAACAGATTTAGTTTAGAATTCTTCCCAACAGAAATGTTATGTGGAATCAAAACTGTAAACTGTGAAGTCAAATGTGAAGATGAAAAATATAGACCAGTGATAGGAATTGAGCTTGGTTTTATATTCTTCAAATTTACATATGTACATATGAAATGGGAAAAGTAAGAAATTCCTTTTCTCTCTGATAATTTTTCAGTAAATTAAATAGTGACGTTAGAGCTACACAAGAAGTGTGGCTTTATTTTTCTTAACCTTTTAAATTAATATTATGAACGGAAACATCTTTAGTTCAAGGGTAAATATTATGCCCTATGAATACCCGCAACTGTTAAAGTATAAAGACGCTATCAGACATTCCTATTGGATTGACACTGAATATAATTTTACAGAAGATATATCTGACTTTAGATCTAAGATAACTAATGAAGAAAGAGAAGTTATTAAAAGGACTATGCTAGCAATAGCACAGATAGAAGTAAATGTTAAAACCTTTTGGGCAGATATGTACAAGAGAATGCCTATCACAGAGATAGGTGACGTAGGTATGACATTTGCTGAATCAGAAGTAAGACATAAAGATGCTTATGCAAGACTGTTGAGGATTCTTGGACTAGAAGATGAGTTTAAAACAGTTATTGAACAACCTGCTATAAAAAATAGAATTAAGTATTTAAAGAAGTACTTAGACGGCACCAGATCTAAAGACAATAAAATGTATACTAAATCTGTTTTGCT
>Ga0098037_1000981_pt1 | contig 13385 bp, 18 predicted proteins | sample 5_EtaG_FD_75050 | JGI IMG/M metagenome (GOLD analysis project Ga0098037, IMG submission 75050) | Marine viral communities from the Subarctic Pacific Ocean - 5_ETSP_OMZ_AT15132 metaG | ecosystem: Environmental > Aquatic > Marine > Oceanic | place: Pacific Ocean | collected 2015-01-08 | reverse complement strand
TGGTATATTTTCATTAATAACTTCTTTAAATAATATAACATCATGTTCTTTTTTTATTTTTCTAGTTGTTTTTAATTCATGTATTATTAATCTAGATAATTTAGTAACTATAGTACGGTACTTACCTGGTATAAATATTACTTCAACATCTTCCATAATTATTCTAGTAAATTATAGTTCCAATATTTTTCTTTGTCTTTATTATATGGATTTCCTGTTTGCATGTAATAACAATTTAAACATAATAGTTGAAGATTTTCTATTTTATGATTTGTAGAATCTCCATCGATGAAGTCTAAAAGTAATGGAGTAGTATCATCTGTTATTCTTCTTTCTTCATACCCACAACTAGAGCATTTTTCTGGTAGTATACCTAGAGCTAATATTCTATTTCGTAATTTCCAAACCGGATAATCAGGATATTCTCCTTGTAATAATTTGTCAATTGAATATGCGCCAGCTGTAGCTTGTACAATATCTTTTCGTATACCTTTGCCCGGCTGATTCTTATGTAACTCCCATAATGACTTATTTGTTTTAGAATCTATATACTGTTTTGCATATTTTTTATATGTAGTAAATGATATACTTAGAAACCTAGCTGCTTCTGAATTAGACTTTGTGTTTTCCATTGCATATCTAATTTCTGATTCAGATAAATTTAACGCAGTTCTACCACGACCATAAACATATTTGTAGTCTACACCCACAAAATACCTTCTTTTTGTAAAATATTATATGCTTCTTTAGGTAATTGTTTATTTGAGAATAGTTCACGAAGTCGTTCTTTATGTTTAACTGGCGATATCATATCATTAAATGATGTATCAGGATATCCTACTAGATCTTTAATTGTATCTAACCAATCAATGTAACTTTTATATTTTCGATCGAATTTTTGTGCTGGAGACTGATTTTCCCAATATTCTATTTGATCTTTTAGAGGCCATAAATCGATTGGAACATCTTTTGCTTTTCGTCTTGCTGGCAATATTTCTTTGTGTCTATCCTTACGTTCTTGTCGTTTAATAAACTTGTCCATGATATCCATGGATCTATCTTTTGGAGATGCTCCAATTGTTGCTTTTTTACTCATTACTATACTTTTTTTTAATGTTAACTACTTGTTTCCACGCATCTTCTGCTTTGTAAACATATTTTTTAAATTTAACTATATCACGCTTAAGTTGTGCTTTCTGCGCTTTTTTCATATTACGATGATATGAAGCATGATAAATTCCTAATCGTATTTTATCTAAAAATTTCATTTTATTAATCTTACTTTTAATCCATTATGTTGTAATTCATCAAATATAAACAAACATTGCTCTTCTTTGTTAGAATATACTTGACATTCTCCGGTATTATGAATAATCGTAGTACATTGATGTGCCTGGTATTTGTTGTGTCCACAAATTTCCTGTAAACATTGTTGTACATGTTCAAAAGTATTAAAATCGTCATTCATAACAATAATTTTATATGTTTTAGATCTTTTTTTTGGCATCTAATACTATTTGACATTCTTCATATAACTGTTCTTTTTCTAACCATATTAATATATCATCATAAAATTGAATCTTTTGTTTCTTACTCCATGATTTTGGAAAGTTTGGAGATTTTGTTTTCAATTCATTAATAGCTGAACTCATTAATTTAGTAATATGATTATCACCACTCATAATATATTATAATGATTTTTTAGGAAAAATACAACCTACTTAGCATAATCTAAACAACCAGAAATACCATCTCCAGAATTTTTATTAATAAATTCTTCTACTGTTCCTGCTCCTGATGATGTATTATAGTGTGTTTTCCAATATGATGCTTGGCTAATTAAATCACTAGGTATCTTTCCAGGCTTATTGCCTAAATATAATCTAGCTGTTATACAATTTAAGTATGTATCTGAAATTATATCATCATATGTTTTTGACATCCAATCAATACCCTGCTTTTTTAATATATCAAATTTATCTTGTAGTCCTGGATGTGATGATAAATTTTGAGTGTCTGCAAATCCTGGAGGATCTATTTGCCAAATATTGTTTCCTGCATTTTTATTAAGTCCATAACATGATTCTACTGCTGCTATTCTAACTAAAAATTCTGATGCAGGATTACTTAAATTTAGATTATCAACTTTGATTGTAATATTTTTGATTTTTTCTTTGACAGAAGAAACTTTTTTAGATGCATCTTCGTTTAATATTTCTTTTAATTTTATCATAATAATTATAAATATAAAAAGGGATGAGTCTTTAGTTGAGAGCTTTAATCTCCATGGCTTTTCAAAGTTCTAATTAGGTTAACGGCCTAGCGACCCATCCCTTCATAAAATCATTTATTAAGCTCAATTGCAGCTAATTGTTTTAATGCAGCTTTCTTAGTTGTATGTGTTCCTAATCGTTTACCTTTTCCTTTTGGATAAACAACATAGTCATTTCCAACCTTTTGTATTCGCTCTGCCATTAATTTAATTAACAATGCTTTTTGTTTTTCTTTAGGAGCCATATGAGTTGGTTTCTCTTTATGTCCTCCGCAACCGCAATCTTCATCTATCATTATTTAATCCTTTTTATATGGAAACATTTTGTTTAACTTTTCTTGACGTTTATTACATCCGCAATCACTATTCGTAAGATCAGCTATTTTTTCTGCTAATTTATCTAATCTTATAGCAGATGTAATTTTTTTAATATCGTCGCCTAACCCTTTAGATTTCATTTTATTGGGCCTCCTCCAACCCAAGCATCGCAAGTTCTTGCTCCTGCACATTTAAACCAAAAGAATTCACAAAAGCCTATGTTTGCATTCTTTACGATTGTTTTTCCTTCTTCACCAATTGCTTTTTCTATTTTACGTAACGTTGATTTTTTTTGATCAAATGCTCCACAATTAGAACATCTAGACTTTTTTGCAGCTTCTACAGTAGTGTTCCACATTTCTGCTTTATCTTCCCAAAAAGATTTAGAACCTTTTTCGTCGTCTGGATTGATCGGTCCATAACTATATTCTTTGATAGTTAGATTTCTGTTTTTTGTATTTAAGTCTAAGTCTGTGATTGAGTCTTCTGGCTTATTTTTTCCTTTAGCTTCTTTTTCTTTTTTTAGTGCTGCAGGAGTATTGTAACCATCCCAATCTGAGAGCTTTCCTTCTAGAACAATATCTTTTACTATATTTTTTAGTCTTCCCATTATACTAATAAATATCAATCAATCAATATTCCATGGAACTAATTTGAAATTTTCTGGGGGTAGATTTAATGTTTCTGTTGTCCATTTACTTTGTGCTATAAAATCTAATCCAGCCCACTCTTTTTTTCTTTTAAGTTTCATCTTTGCAAAATAGTCCCAGTCAGTATCAAATATGATTTTTTCTATTTTTTCTTTTGTTTCTAAAACTTCATCTAATATATGACTATCCCATTCGTAATGAAATAATTCCATTACATTGCCTTTTTCATCTACATAATCAAAACTGATATCAATTCCCCATTTAGGTTTTAATTTGATAATCTTATATAATATTGGATAATCTTTACACCATTTTTCTAGTTGATGTAACGCTTCACCTTTATAACCTTTTCTATCCATAATCCAAGAGTGATTTATATGCACTCCTGTTATTTTATTGTCTAAAAGTATCCATGGTTTATATATTCCTTGCTTTTCACGATTTGCATTAATATATGAATGATTAGCAATTGCATACATTATTTCTAATGGACACAATGCATATCCTGATTGATCGAAAAATTTAATATATTCTAATCCTGGAAATGATTCTTCTTTGATTGGCCATACCCAATAATCTTTTGGGTCATGAACATATGTAGACTTTTGTAACATTTATTATTTTTTCTTATAACCTGTTTCTTTATTGTCCTCTTCTTCTTCTTCTTCACGACCTGATCCGATTGAATCTGTCGGATGTTTACCAGGTCCTTTTTTAAAATCTGTTGTGTGATGATGTCCTGTTCCCCACGGTCCTCCATAATTACCATAATCGTGTTCTTGGCCAAATGGTCCTGTTGGCCATTGCTCGTCTAATGTAGGAGTTAATTGTATTAATGTTATATCTTTTTCTAGGTCACTTAATTTTTCTAAATATCCTGAATTACGTAATGATTTGAATGCTAAGTTTTCTATAGAATATTCTCCTACCGTTTCTAGTCCTGTTTGTCTTAATTGTTTTAATCGAGCTTTTAATTTCTGTATTTTTTCTAAAAGTTCATCTTCATATGGATCTAAATTATCTATCTCATACTTATACGGTTCTGCTTTTTTGTTTATTGCATCGTCTTCTATTGACACAACGTCTGCTTCTGGCTTATGTACCCAATCGTTATTAAATAATGAATATACTCCTGTAGATGCATGAGGTTCGTTTGAATCTTGAGCATATAATTCTATATTCATTCCTTTGTATATAATTGGATATGTATTATTCCAGAGACTTTTTTTAGCTTGCATCAATTCACGAACTAAAACTGCATTGTCATTTATATCTTTATAATTAATAATTAAATGTAAATCAATATCAGAATGTTTAGTCCAATTATAATTAGCATTACTTCCTGTTAATGTGACATCTTTTATTTCTGCAGAAATACCTAAAAATTTATAAAATGCTCTGGCAATTTTTAAAAGTTGGACACGAAGTTTTGGATGAAATTCATCTCCATTCCATAATTTTGGATTTAAAGTAGTTTGAGTTTGATATTCGTTAATCATTTTAGATCTACTTTTTTTCTAATTCGTCCGCTGCATCTAATGGATCGCCTATTTTATTCTTAATTAGTTCATAATCTTTAGCATCACCATGAGTTTTGACCCACTCCATTCTGTCTCTTACACTATCTCCTGGCAATGAGTTGAATCCTACATCTTGTATCTGATCTCTACTAAGATATCCGGCCGGGTCATTTGCGCCTATGAACCTCAATGCATTTGCCATCATACCTATTTGGCCTCTATGACTAATTCTTCTGTTTCTTCTAGCTTTTTGTGCTTCTTCGTTACAGAACATTTTAAATAAAAGTGCAGCTACTAATGATTCTTGTTCGTCTCCATATCCTCCTACATCAATACCTGCTTCTCTCCATAATACTTCTTTAATTTCATTATATGCGACATCAAATTGTTTAGGTCCAATAGCACTCATCATTAATTTTTTCATTGACGTTATATCTCCTTTAGCTAAATCTTGAAGTGTCCCCATTACACCATAACGAAGTTGAGCACTAAAATATACTCCAGGCTTAGCCATCATTTCACGAACCGCAGCTGTTTTTACTCCTTTATCTGACATAACTCTTTTAATTAATTCTGCTTTTTGGCCTGGTTTTAGTTTTGCAATATACTGGTTAGATTTTCCTTTAAGTGCAAGGCCTTTACCTTCTTTACCAATTGAAGCTAGAAATGATCTTAATTTTTTTGGATCTTTCATTAGTCTATCTGTTACATCTCTAAGCATCCAATCTTTAACTAGATCTGCTCTTCTTGCAGGTATTCTAGTTAAAATATTTTTAGTGTTTCGGAATAATCCTACTTTTTTCCATATGTTTCCTGCTTTAGATAATGTTTTATTTAACCATGTTTTAGCTGCACTATCTGTAGCATCTAAAGCGGCTTTTCCAATCATTCCTTTTGGTCCAAATGTATCTAATTTAGCTAAAGCTTCGGCTCCTTCGTCATTATATTTCTTTAAAGCTACCGCAAAGTTATCTCCGAATGCATCAAAGTCTTTTAGAAAATCAGTTATATTACGTTTCATTGAAGCAGATCCAGGAAAATATTTCATGAATACATCTTTTGTTTTCTTACTTTTAGAACTAAATACTTTACGTAAAGCTTCTAAATTCATAGTTGTTAATTCTTTTTTAGTCACTAACCCAGAATTAATTAAAGTTTCTATTAGATATTCAGCAGCACGTTCTCCTTTTTGTCCTCTTGTAAACATATTCTTTGCCATTTTATTACTTATAAGATGAATACCTTTTTTATTTAATGCACTTTTTAATCCATATTTAGCTGATTTTGCTGCTGCTTCAGCACCTTTCATTGCTCCTTTGACAGAAAACTTTATAGCTGATCCAACTACTGGTATAACCGCAATTATAGACAAAACAGCTTCTAAATATCTATCTCTCATAAAATATATAATTGCATTAATTATATCTACAATATCTCCAATTATTGGAACAAAACCTATTAGGTCTAAAACAAATTGTAACTGATTAAAGAATTTTTCAGAGCCGGTTGCTTCATAGTTATCATCAACTGTGTATTGTGCTGCTCCTGTTAAATCAAATATTATTTTTCCTTTTTCTAAGTACAATGTTCCAAGTAAATCACCAGATGCATTTAATAATTGTATACAAAGATTTTTGTATAAAGCATCTGGGGTCTTCTTAGGAGCTGGAGTAAGTCTTACAGCTGACATAGTATTGCCGGCCATTCCTCCAGCCATGCCTTGTTCAACAATTGTAGCTTTATCTATTTTTTCTCCAGTTGATTCTGCAAAATAGTTATATATTTTTTCTAATGCAGTAAATCTATTTTCTATTTGTGGATCAGAGTTTAATTTTTGATTATACAAATAGCAATTTCCGCTAGGATAAAATGTAAACGTTTCTGGTTCAGTTGGTACCATGCCATCTTCATCTGGTTCTAAGTTGCCATATACTCCTTTTGTAGCTGCATCTGAAAATTTAGGGGCATCAGATTTTGGTTTTGGTACTTTAATTAGGCCTTTAATTACCCATTTATGTGATTGATCTTCATCTTCAGTACCTTGTACTGTAACTCCCATTGTCATCATTTTAATACTTGATCCGCCTTTAGGAGCTCCTCCTGTTTCTTCGGCCCAATATAATAATAGACTATCTAATTTTTCTAAATCAACTCCGTTTTTAGTTCCTTGCCATTTATTTATTGAGTTGAAATCTTTTACACTAATTCTATCTCCAGTAAAAACGTTGTCTCCATATGTATCCTGATCAGGATTATAAGAATCTTGGTCTTTAGGGTCCATATTGTACCCAACCCCTTTAGACTTTATTTGTGCCGGATACATAAGTTTATATTTTCCAGGAATTACTTTTGGTAACATATTGTTTTTACGGGCCTTATTATATAATGAGTCAGCTCCTTTATATGCTATATGAATATGGTCTCCGGTGGCATGTTCTGTTTGATGTGTATATTCATCTAAATAATGAAAATCTTTAGAATATTTCTTTTTAAATTCTTTACATACTTTTATAACTTTAGCTACATGGTCACGATCTTTTACAACAAAGTCTATAGCTTCTCCAAAAACATGTCTAGATAGATATTTTTTATGAAATGAATCATTTCCGCCTGTAATTTCAATTCTAACTTCTGGAGCTTGTTCTTTTAAAAAATTAAAAAATTCAATAAAAAGTTTAGTAGCCCATGGCTGTATTGGTCCTCCATTATCTAATTCATTGTTTTTTATAGTGTATTTTATACTTCCTTTATTAATCGCTGTTTTAATTGCAGATGCTTGCTCTAGTTGTATTTTTTGATATTCTTCTAAAATTAATCGTTGTATATATTTGTCTTGTTGGAACTTATTTAATTCACTTTTGACTATACTTTTTAAATATGATGAATTGTTCATACATGAAATCCTAATTTATATATAAATATCGTTATTTCCAGAATAACTGTATTATTATAATTGAAAACGCTAATATTAGCGAGGTTGCTGTTTTTAATGTAATTGCTTCTCCTTTAAACATATATGTAAATACAGTAAATACTGTAATACCACAAACAAATGCAACAAATCTGCCTGGCCAAAACAATCCTTCAAATCCGGAGATAGCATTTTCTGTTGCATACATAAAAATATATGTTATTGGAATACCTAATAATGCAATAAAGAATCTATATTTTTTCCAAGCAGGCCATATAATAGGACCGTTTAATTGCATCCAAACAAATAAGTGTCCTAATGCAAATAATAATATTGAAAATGTAATTAATCGATAGTTCATAACTTATTATAATAAAAAATAGGATATTATCCTAAGTTATTTCTTTTTGATTTTGTCAATAGCTGATTGTAAAACTATTCCTTCAGAAATTAATTTTGTTCTATTTGACATATGAGCTTCTTGTACGTCGTCTTTTGATTGTCCATGATATGCTACTGCAAAGCCTTCTTCAATAAGTATATCGGTTATCATCCTGCCATCTGAAGCAACAAAGTCTCCTAACACTCTACCAAATTTACCTTTCATATCTTCGCCGTTCTTATTAATCTCAGTTTTAAGAACGCAATGCTTAGATAATAGCTCTTTTAATCTTTTTTTAGATGCTAAACCAAATAATTTTTCAACTTTATCTCTTGTTCTAGATTCTGGAGTGTCGATTCCCATAATTCTAACTCTTTCATCAGTAAGAACAACTCCAAACCCTAAGTCGATATCAACATCAACTGTGTCTCCGTCTATTACTTTATTTACTTTGCATTTATATTCATACATTAGAATGACTCCATAACTGTTTCATCAACAATAGTTTGAATATCTTCTAGCTTAGCTTCCATTTGCATCATTATATTTGCTTGATATCTTTTAACTTCATCTCCGTTATTAAAAACTATAATAGTTGGGACTACTACTATTTTATATTTTGCTTGAGCATCTTTATTTATTGCAATATCAATTTGATCTGTTCTGCAGTCTGTTAATTTACTTAACCAATTAACACTATTTGCAGAATTCCAATCGGCATTGAATTGAATAACTTTAACTTGCGAAAAACATATAGTTGAGATTGATAAAAACATTAATAATAATAATTTTTTCATATTATCTCCTTTTTTCAATAAGTTTATCTAATTTTCCTTCAATACGTTTCATATCCTCTTTGACTTCTTCAACATCTTTTTGTGTAGTCATGATTGTTTGACGTATTAATTGATCCTTCATATCAAATTCCATTCTTGTTACATCTGGTGGAGGTGCTATAGGTAATTCTTTTGCTTCTGCAATATCTGCTTGTAATACAAACCACATACTAATAACAGTTGCCATTGCAGCTCCTATACCAACTAAGCTTTTTATACTTACCCTAAAGCCGGTGTCTTCATTTAATTCTTTTGCCATGATTAAAGTTTTTCTTTTTTAAAAAATTATATAATTTAAACCTACGCTGAAATCATGCCAGGTTCTATTCCAATATTTGTTATACTTGCCTTCTATAAATATACCTAAATGTTTATTTATTTTTGATCCTAATATAAATCCGCTTCCAAAATCTATCCATGTTTGTTTAGGAGCAATAAATTTATGATATGCATAATCGCCAGACTCTAAATGCATTGGCATTATACTAGCCCAAGAGTGTAACCAAAATGTCTTTGTATAATGATAAAAATCATATCCAAATACTAATGAATGATTCCACTGAAATGGTAATTCTGCTATTTTTCTATCAGCATAATCAGATAATATACCTGGGACTATATTTTCTTCCCATATAATTGAATTATCTGCTACTATATTACCTGATGGATCTAGATAATTAACATTTCCATTATCTAAAAATTCTACATTATATCCTTCTTGTAATGCTAACTCTGTATAATGTAAACTTCCATTTGGTAATATAAACTCTTCTAATGGATTATATCCATATGGTTCTGATATTCGTTGTACTATACCAGCATTCAATGAAAATTTTCTTCCAAATCTTAATCTGTATCTTTGTGATGACTCAAAGTATTTTATATCAGCAAACCCTTGTTGTACATACTCTGTTTTAACAATCCATTTATCTGCTACATATCTTAAGAAATGATTTTGATCTAAATATGATCTTCCTTGTTGTCTTCTCCAATCAGCTTCAAATAAAAATTCAAATCCATTTATCTTTCCTATAGTAGCTGCATCAGCATATGAATGTTCTTCTCCATTATAAAATACTGCTTGTCTATTTTCATATCCAAATCTTGCAATCTTTCTTACTCCTGCAACAATAGAATAATCAAATGGTGTTTTAACAGTACTGTTAAGCAATTGTCCTGTTCCAACAGAATACTCGGTAACATCTGCAATACTATTATTTCCATTTACTGCTCCATAAAAAGTAGCAAACTTAATAGCCTTTTTGAATTTCTTATTGAAATCTTCAAATGGCTTTTTTTCTGTTTCTTGTCCAAATATTAAAGATGGTATTAATATTAATATGTATAATATTCTTTTCATTATTGTTTAATTACCTTTCTAATATAAACTAAATCGCCTACCGTTACGTTCATAAAATAAACTCCATTTTCTAAATGACTAATATCTATTGTTTTTTCATTTGTTTGACTTATAACAATTTGACCGGAAATATTAAACATAGTAATTAAAACATTTTGTACTCTAGAAGTTGCTACATTTAATATATCTTTGGTTGGGTTTGGATATATTACTACGCCTCCATCTACTACCAACTCTTCTATATCAGTCCAGTTACTATTTTGATCACAATAATCATAAGTACTTTGACAACTAGCATCCCATGTTACATCGCAACAATATGGATCTATACTTATCACCCAAGCGTAACATCCGTCATTTAACCAATAAGGATTTCCTGGGCCTCCAATACATCCTGCATCATATAAACATGATGTTGAATCTGTTACATTAGCCGTTGGATCATAATTATAAGCATTTGGATCTGTACAACCTGGATTAGGTAATATACAAGTTCCATTATCTGTATTTGCCATTGGGTCATAATTTAATGCGGTCGAATCAATACATCCAAACATTATAGGTATGCATGATCCATTGTCTGTGTTAGCAGTTGAGTCATAATTAAACATAGTCGGATCCATACAACCATATATAATAGGTATACAAGAACCATCATCTACATTGGCATTTGGATCATAGTTGAACATGGTAGGGTCTGTACAACCATATATTGGGTATATACAAGTGCCATTATCGACATTCGCAGTTGAGTCATAATTTAATGCAGTTGGATCAGTACAACCAAAATATATACAAGATCCGTCTGCAACGTTTGCTAATGGATTATAATTAAATGATGTTGAATCAGTACAACCATATACTGTTGCTATACAAGATCCATCATCTACTGTTGCTGTCGAATCATAATTAAATGCTAATGAATTAGTGCAACCATATATTATTGGAATACATGTACCATCATCAGTATTGGCTAATGGATCATAATTCAATGATGTTGAATCTGTACATCCGAATACTATAGGAACACATAAATCACCACAAAATGGTAATGCTTCGTATTTTTCATAAAATGGAGATTCAAATGGTTGTAAAGCACCTTGGCCGTTATTTGCAAAAGGATTAGCTCCTTCATGTATTAATACTACTCCGTCTGCATTAGTTAATTTAAATGAATTATGCCATGTTTGAAATTCTACTTCTTGTGCTGACTGTTGTGGTGCTTGAACTTGAAAATAATAGATTTCAACAGGTTTGTCTGTATCTAATGTTAATGGAAATGTTTGACTATAAGGTCCAGGCCCCATTGTAAATGTCCATTGATTTGTTCCTTGTGTTACACCAATATATGAATTACCCCAACCATCAGCTGCTGCATCTCCTATCCACAATTCATAATTACATGTAGGAATTATTTCTTGCATTGTTGCAGCTGGATCATAATTAAATGCCATTTGATCGGTACATCCGAATATATGAGGAGTTAAACATGTTCCGTCATCTATATTTGCAGCTGGATCAAATTCTTGATACATTGGATTGGTACATCCATATATATTTGTTATTCCACTACACGCAGATCCATATACAGGTCCTGAATATGCAACTGGTCCGAAGTTTGGTGCAGGAAGTTCCCATATAGTATCTCCATCACAATTATATATAACAACATTTCCAGGAGTATTACCTCCTTGCATTCCATCGCCATACGTATCATTTATAATAAGTTCGACTCCTAAATTATCAATACAAACTGTATAATTATATGTCTGTCCTATATCTGCAAAGTCATATTCTCCAATAGGCATTTGTATAGGAATTCCTCCATCAGATAATGATACTAATGTCCAAGATGTTTCTCCTGGCCAATTATCTAAAGTAACTGATATAGTTATTTCAAAATCAATTGAATCACATCCGCCACTGTTACCACTACTAATACAAGAGCCGTCATCGTTAGTTGCCCATGGATTATAGGATATTGAAGTAGAATCCATACAACCTGGGATACATGATTGCGGAGTATAAAAAATAGGAGCAGATTGTGTTCCATCTTCAAAATTAACTATTAGCTGATGTTCTACTGACCAATCTGGAGGCATATTTGGCGTTCCTGCAAATACTCCAAAATTTAAAGCATCTGGATTAACTGGATATATAAATGGTCCAACGCCATCTGCATTAGTATATGAAACAGACTCTATTTCACAGTTAGTTTGCCATTCAAAAACTATAAGAGCTTGTGATCCTCCATTAATACATTGCTGATATGCATTAGTTGAAGTTAATCCATCAATACAAGGTTCTGGTGGACATGGTGCATTACCACATACATTAAAACAATGCGTTAACTTGAATTCTCCAGATGGGTTAACATAAGTACCATTATTAATTAATTCTTGTGGTACTAGTACTTCTCTTACTGCTCCACCTGCTAGTCCATAATTATTCGGATCATCTAGACAACTTGTATCTGCATTAGGTCCGCCTTCCCATAAAGTATAAGGCAAACCATTTGTTCCAAATGATGTTACTTTAAATCTATAAAATACATCAATATTTTGGCCGTTCGGGTGAAATATATTGATATTTTTTCTATATATACCATTTCCACCAACGTCTTCCATTGGTATATCAACCCAATTGGCAACACTAGTTTGTATAAATACTTGTGCAGAATCAGAATTAGGTACATTATCTATAACATCACTTAGATCTAATCTAAAAGTGACTGGTTCCATTGTAGTTTGACTGAATAACATTGTAGGCAATAAAGCCAATAATAATAACAATTTTTTCATATTCTATCTTTTTTTATTTTTATTTTTATTTGGTCTATTAGGTTTATTACTATTCCAACTTGGTCTATGACCATTATATGTAGGTTTATTGTTGGGTTTTACAATAACATAATTTGTATATTTTTGATTATTTACTTTCCACCACCAATTATAATAATTTGGATATGTGTTATAGTAATAAGTTTGTGGAGGATTACAACATACGTGGTTAGTTAAACAAGGTTCACCTCTTTGCATTAGTTCACATTTATGAGGTGTTTCATATGTTAATGCACAACTTGTAAACATACAAAGTAAATATCCTATAAATAATCCCTTAATAAAACTTAACCATA
>Ga0098037_1000973_pt1 | contig 13410 bp, 29 predicted proteins | sample 5_EtaG_FD_75050 | JGI IMG/M metagenome (GOLD analysis project Ga0098037, IMG submission 75050) | Marine viral communities from the Subarctic Pacific Ocean - 5_ETSP_OMZ_AT15132 metaG | ecosystem: Environmental > Aquatic > Marine > Oceanic | place: Pacific Ocean | collected 2015-01-08 | reverse complement strand
TTGGATAAAGAAATAGAAGGCAATACTGAGGAATAGTGGATAACTATAGTCCAATAAACGCTCTTATGGATGATCATATGTTAGCTCTACAAGAACAATTTGCTAGAGCTCATATGAACACAAAAACAGAGGATTGTAACAGAATAGCTAAAGATGTCGCATTAATCAGCATTGCACAATCTTTAATAAATATCTCTGAAAAACTGGATATGTATATACATAATGATATACTTGACAGTAATGACAGGGAAAAAGATATGCCAATCTGAAGGCTGTATTACGCCTTTGTCGAAGTACAATCCCGAAGTTTATTGCTTCACTCACACAAAAAAAGAGCCGGAACCGGCAGGTTTTTATAAAGATAAATGGGGCAATTTAAGAGAATATGGGAAAATTATTAGACAAGTACACGAAGACCCTAGAAAAGGGGAAAGCAAAAATATAAACAATTTGGAGGATAATGAAACTTAATAAAGACGATGAATATTATAAGTTAATTTATAAATGGACAGAAAGCTTAGATTTTATATTAGGATATGAATTTCTTGAAGCTAAGTCACCTAATACAGACGCATTTGACCATATGCATATGGAAGTGCGGAATGCAGGCGGTAATATAACATTGAGAATAGATGCTAATGGTGTAATGATTACTTGTGGTTGTGGTTGTATGGGTATGCAAGAACTTGATTACTTTAACGTATGTGAAATACAAAAAAGTTTAGATCAACTTATAATAAAAGATGATCAAAGCCAAACATTTAAAGGTTGGGCAGAAAGATATGAAGATGATAGTATTAGGGGAATATTTGATAGCCTTAGTAAACAATCTCGTAATAGAAAAAAACCTGAAGATAAAGCTATGATGTCTTTAAAAAGATTAGAAAAGAATTTAGATAACGCTTTTGATTTAATAAGTTCAATTGAGGATGTAGAACTAAGGGAACAATTCTTAGAGAAGCTACAGAATGTAATAGGCAATCCCTCAGATTCGGATTAATCTCGGATCAAAATGGGGATTAAAAACCGGGATTAATTGCTAGAAGTAATGCATAGCATTTGCATAGCAACAATTCAAACATAGTTAAGTATATACATAATGGATTCATTGTGTATGCGCACAACGAACAGCTATGTATAAAGATCCCAGCCAAGTTAGCTGGTTATCAATTTGACAAACAAAATCTCAGATGGTAACCTTAATTAATCAATAAAGGAGACTAATTTATGTCGTTAATCGATGTAGTAGCTGCTGGTGTCATCAGTGGCAAGGCTAGCGAGAAGATCTCTCAGAAGAAAGAAGGGCTCGCAGCTAATATAAATGAAATCCAAGAAACTATAGAGAGTATACGCTATGGATGCAAAGGAAGGTACGATCGTAACCCACAACCGTGTGTGTTAACTAATGGTATCTATTACAAGAACCTGATGGACCTAATTCAGCGGTCCTTAGAAGACTGGGCAGCGTACGATCGCTGCTGGCACCAAGATGAAGGAGAACCTGTGGTCATAAACAACAGCTTCCCTAATGTGGTAGGAGTGTTATGGATACTAACAGCCAAAACTGGGGTAATAGATCCCTTTTTGCGCTTCTTCCCCTTCGTTAGGAGGCTTATGAGTGACTCATCCTATATGAAAGCTATAGAATCTTGGCAGTACACGCCAGCTTGCCGCTCCTTGGTAAGTTACGTGCTGCAGAAACCCATCATCCGTCTACTGAAGATCAAGCTTGTAGGTGATGCTGTATGGGCTAAGTACTATTTAGAATCAGGTTTCAAGAAGGGTGATATTCCCGGCTTAGAAAGAATCGCTTAATAGGATCGGATTGCGCGGATTAATAATGATCCTTAATGATGCATAGCATTTGTATAACAAGAATCCCCAGTCAGAGACCGGGGATTTTGTTTTTTCATAATGGAGGTACATTATGGTAAAGTTTTTTCTTCTTGTTCTCTCTCTTTAAATTCTTTCTTCGTTATTACGATACAGAATGGATGCGAATTATCGCAGTCTCCGCACCAGCTCTGACCATCACCTACAGGTTCGCCACCTTTAGTGCCATTAATCTCCATCCAGACTGCCTCATATACATCTTCTCCTCCGCAGTCATTGCAAACCCAAATCTGATCGTCATTTAATTCTAATGTACTCATTACTCACCTTCCTTAACGTTCTTATAAGTGGTAGCAAGCTCTCTAAGCTCAGGGCAACATTCCATATGCACTTTTGCTCCTTCATCTGTCCAAACCCACTCGTAATCTCTAATGTGGTCGTGTGTCTTCTTACAGCAGTCTTCACAGCATTCCGGAAGCTCTGAGTCACAGCAACAGCCGAAGTCAGAGACGATATTTCCTTCTTCTCCTGTCCAAGCAACCTCGCAAACGTAGTATTCCATACGATTTACATTCCAGACTCCAGAAAGAAGATAATCGTGGTTATCTTCATTAATCATTGTCCAAACGTAGTTCTTATCAAGACTACGAAGATATTCTGCGTCTTTTTCGTCCCAGACATCAAACCATCCGTAAAGCTTATTACCATCTTTATCTACATAGTTAGACCCCTCATTAACCGTATTAATAATGGGTTTGTAATGGGATTTCCATTCTTCAGGTGTTAGTTCTTTATTAGCCATTTATAGTACCTCTCTTAATTGTTCCTCTAGTCTATCCCAAAAACCTACCATAGTCAAATAGGTGAAGATATGATTCTCTCCATCAGGAAACTCAGACCAGTCATCAAAGATAATGGCATTGTGTATCTTAATAATGAGTAAATCTTCATCACCATCGTATCCCGTTACCTCTTCAAAATGCTTCTTTTCTTCTTTCCATAAGTAGTCTACAATACGGTCTGTTGCACCGTTACGTGTCTGTCTTATGACATAATCTTTTTCCATATTATTCACCTGCTCGTTCCATTTCCATTACCATCCTCTTCATAATTAGACGGCTTTAGTGTTTCATAATGTAGATACGTATCAGTTGTTTCTCCATCCTGCCATAGCTCCTCTATGACATCGCTTTCGGTTATGTCTCCATCCTTCGCATCTTCAATTGATTCAGCGAAGACAGCTACCTTCCTTCTTCCTTTTACGTGTTCGGTGTACGACTCCTCCATCTCAAACCAAGGCATTATTCTTCCTCCATTCTTTTAGTTATCTCAGGGATGTCGCTCTCGCTGACATAGTCCCATAAGATATCTATAAGCGTTTGTAAGCTTTCTGACTGTTTATCTGCAGGGTGAGTAGATTTAACCACTTTAGTATATGGTTTAATTGTTTCTTTCCACTCAACGATATGAGAGTCTAGCTCACAGTTACCAATATCATACATATCTGACCAAAAGTCATCTTCATCAATTGGTGAGTCAAGTTCCAACTTAAACATTTGATACTGCTTGACTGTAATTTCATATTTATGTTTCATAAATATACCTCCTTACATATGACTATACCAGCTTTGCATCAGATTGCAAATTAATGATAATGGTAGAGAGGGAGGGAAGAGTAAAATGGATCTCCGTTATACAGACTCGGATTGGGATTGATATTAATGAGTAATGAAGGTAAGACTTGTGGCGCATTGCGCGCAAGTCTTAATCTCAAATTGTTATTATGTGGCTGTCTTACAACCTCGTTATGTGTATAGCTTACAGCTTAGGGCAATTGCTGTATGGAAAGTATTCTTGCTCTTCGCAGAAGCAGAAGCCAAACTCTTTTACTTGCTTAGGATGATCAAATTCTGCTAGTTCTCCGTAGCTCCAATCTTCTCTCATTTCTCTTCCCAACTAATAACTTCATTACAATCATTACATTCAACACTTGCATTACCATTATGTTGATTACCATAAGTAACAACTTCTACTTCGTGTCCAATATGTTCTTTAATAGCCATTACTCGTCCCAATACTCGCCAATATCAACAACACCTTGCATCTTCTTAATTGCTAAAAAGACTTCATCAGCGTTTGCTTTTTCAACTTGAATATTAAAATACTTTCTTGTATCTTCCATCATTCCTCCTCTTTACGAGCTTCATACTCTATCTGACTAATGGCTGTTTCTAGACCTAAAACAAATCCATAATGGTATGCTCCGTTTAGGTATTGGTCAAAGTCCCACTTTCTAAAACCCTCAACACAATCGTTTCCATCTTCAGGCTCGTGTCTAAAGTCATCCTTGTCCCAATAGCCCTCCTTATAGTATTCCCATACCTCATCAATATGTTCATTAAGTATCTTGTTAATGATTTCTAATGGATTACTCACAGCATTCACACTCCTCATCTAATACTTGCTCCATATCCGCGCCTCTAACATCGGGGTCAGTAATTATCTGACTAGTTTCCATATCAAAAATAGCAATATTCTTTTCGTGCCTAATACACCAAACTTGAATGTCCCCATTTTTTATAATGCCTACTTCAACATTTATCCACTCTCTAGGTGATAAAGTATTCGGCATCTCTTTAATACATAATGCACAATGTATAAAACGATAAATATAATTATCAAAATTATGGTCTGCACATATCTCTCTATGTTCATTTTCATTCATAATAACCTCCTACAAACACCTTAGCAGTTTTTAAAAGTATTGCAAATCTCAGATTAGCAGATCCATTAATGAGTTTGAAAGTTGTCTGCAGTGCATACGACTTTCACAATCCAAAACACTTGTGATTTTTCTTGCACAAGTTCCCTCCCTTGTGAAAAATACCCGACCGGGTAGATCTCAGAGTTATTACTAACGGATTATTATTAAGATGTCTTACAGTTCATTACTCATAAAAGCCCCAGCAGCTGTAACAGCTTCAGATGCTGTAAAACCCCAATGTTTATAGGCTTTTTTACCAGCCGGTTCAGGCTGCCAGATCAGGCTGCATCTGGATCTTCGCTACTGAGTAATGAGTCGTTATGTGTGTGTGGTGGCACTTGAGCTTGGGAGCTTCACGTGCCAAGCCGGAATTAATAACAGACCATAACTTACACAAACAACAGTTCATTAGTCATAAGCATTTATGATCAACTTCATTATTTACACAAGTAATAGTTCATTGCGTACTGAGGCTGACGAAGGAGAGAAGCTTGACAAAATTAAAAGCCGTGTTATATTAAAACCTTTCAGGACATCCCTGATGCGAACTCTATACATAACGAACCGTCAGACATTCTACATAACGGGTCATTATGTAGAGAGTTTTAGATCCGTCACAAAAAAACCCCGGAGAGAGACCGGGGTTCTTTTTAGGTTATGGTTACTATGAAGTCTTCTTCTTCTTAGGTTTCCAAGTTGCTATTTTCCAAATTAAACTAATCATACTCGTGGTCCATCCCACACTGTAGCTTCAAATTCAGTTGGGTCTATGAACCCAACATATCCTCCACCATTAAGTTCCGCATCTTGACTAATGCATAATGCCAACTCATCTCCGTGTTCAGTTGTAATCGCTTTACCATTCTTTTCTACTTGCAGTACTAGAAAGTCGCAGATATCACCATTCACATATCCGTATCCTGTGATAGTGAGTCCTACTAACTGTTCTAACTCAAACTTTGCGTTATGAGGATTCGCATCCTCCCATTTTAATAATTCCATAATGTATCCTCCTGTTGATTAAAGGTGGAGACTAGTTCGGTAGCCTGTCCCTGCGCTTTTATGTCTTGGCTACGAAGTCTAAGTAGCTTACTTAGATTATCGGACAACATCTCTTTAAGTCTCCTCCTTAAGCGGACCAATTGACCAGTCTATTAACAGTTCCGTGTATCACTTAACGGGCAAGCCCGTGGTATCCTCCCTCAACTGTTTGTGCTACCGGTGACTATTGCTAGTCACTTTCAACCGCACTCATATTTCTCAGTTGAAGTCCAAAGTGTATGAGGTGTCCGTGAATTACTCCTCAATCAATTGGCTTACTATAAGCTTACAGCATATGGCTGTGGCTGTCAAATCGGCATTCGGATTAGATCTAATGGTAATGAGGTAAGACTTGTCTGCAGTGCATACGAGTCTTAGTCTAAAATTAAGATCTGCGTTATGTATCCCAACAACAAACCCCTCTTACGAGGGGCTTGCCATTTCATATATGTTAAACAACAAAGGTTATATATGAAAATCTACTGCTACTGCTACCCACTTGCAAACGCCATTGTCATCTACATCAGCTAGCAATTCATCAATTCTTTTATCAATAGTGTTATCCCAAGATGTCTCGGTATATTCTTTATCATCATCAGACATTCCGTCCTTTTCAGACATACCAAACCAACCCATTTGACTTTCTTGTTCCCAACCATATTGTTCAGTAATCATTGATAGAAAGTTATATTTTCTAACTTCAACTTCCTCATCTAACAATTCCTCAGTTGTCCAATACTCATCTACAATACGAGTTTCTTTTTCGTTGCCCTCGCTATCTTTTGTAGTTTCTGTAAGGTATTCTCCTAAGTCATCTTTAGCCCAAGTCTTTACAACTTGATTATCAAGATTTCTGTTTTCAATATCCTCTTCTTTAAGACCTACTGTTGCGTACCAATCAAGATTATGTAGTCTCTTAACCATACGAGTACCTTTCATTAGGGATATATCCTCTAAGACATTGTTCGCATTATCTTGACTAAAGAAGTTATCCCAACGACCACCAACTTCGTACCAATCATAAAACCCATTAGGATTATATAAGTAGTTATCAAATACTTGATTTTGTTCATTGATACTAAAACTAGAAGCACCAATCAAGATACTTTCAAACAATTCTTTATGTTCATCATTTTTCATATCAAACTGTTCAGAAGTCATATCAAGATTAAACAATCTTGTTAACATCATTACAGGTTCTAGCTTGGTATCTATTTCAACTATGCTCAAACTTTCGCTTGACTTAGTCTCATCATTCCATTTGCTAGACTTTTCCAACCAACCTTTTTCTCTATCAATTAATTTATTACATACACTCTCAACGACTTCTTTATCTTTGTTCATATATGCTTGATATAGTTCAGTTGCAATTTCATTTAATTCGGGTTGCACTTCACAATAATCATCATCTTGCTCATTGTAAGGTGTCAATAAGTCTGTTAGATAATAACTATCTAACGCACTACCCATAGAAAACATATTTTCTAAATTTTGGTCTTTCTTAGAATAGTTTTCATTAACTTCGTAATCATCATCTTTAGGGATAAATGCTACCCCGATAAAATGGCTCATAAGTACCTCTCTCTCTTAATTAATTAATTCCATTATATAAGACTTGGATTAGATTTGCAACTAATGAAAAAAAAATCGGATTAGATCTTTGGTTAATGAGTTTAACACTTGTCTGCAATGCAGACAAGTGTTAATCCAAGATCTCATTGTGTGTATGGCTAAACAAGGCATAAAAAAAGAGAGAGCCGAAGCTCTCTCTTTTATCTTACCTAATCAGTTAAAGGGAGATTATGGTAAATCAAAATCATCTAATAACCCCTTAGTCATCTCCCCATTACTTATCCTATCAAGTGTAAATAATTGTATAACTGCTAGTAAGTTAGGTGTTGCTTGTAATCTACAAACTTCTTTGTTGTTGAAAGTGATAACATAGTAAAAGTCTGCGACTTCCTCATCATCAAGTTCAAACTCCATAGTTGTATGCAAACTAATTTCGTAATTACCCCACTTATTGAGTTCAGCGTTAAACCCCCTTACATTATAGCTATCATCATTTTCCATAAAGACAATACCCATTTTTTGCAACAACTCTTTTGTAGAGCTATGCAAAGGTAGTTTAAATAATTGTTCCATTAGTACCTTACTCCCTCTTTTCTAGCTTGTACTTTATGAATTTGATGAATGATACATTCTACTAATAGTTTTTGATTAGTATATAATTTTTCATCATACCCAACTTCATTAAGTACCCAACCAATGATATTAACCAATTCGCTATGTGTAAAATCTACACACATTTCGGTTAAGTCATATTGACCAAGAATATTTTGGTTGCTATCGTTTAACAACTCATCAATATCTTTTTGTTCCATATTTTCCTCCTAATTAACTGTCTATTCCATATTAGCACTTCTAATTTTTATGCAAACTATTTCTACGAATTAATTCCTCAATGTACTCTGCTTGATTTATATAAAAGTTCATTCTATTTTCTATGTCTTGTAGTAAATCATCTTTTTGCCTCTTAAGTTCTTTTATCAAATAAGACAGTTCTTTATCTCTTTGTATTTCGTTATATTCCATACTTATACTTATAGGGGAAGAGTTTAGAAAAATTGATCGATTTTCGGATTATTTTTTTATGTAATGAGGTAATACTTGTGCGCAGTGCGAACAAGTATTAATCTCTGTTTGTTATGTGTATAGCTTATCGCAAGTAACTTTTAGGTCTAACTTCTATACCTGCATTTATTTTTTTCCACATATCATCTATTTGACTTGAATACCAATCGATCTTTTTCTTTTTCTTAAACATTTTTACTCCTCATTAGTTGTAGTCTAGACATTACAACTAAGTCATTACAATCATCACATACCTGTCCAGAAACTAAAGGTATTCCATTATTACCAAATTCAAATTCATTATCACAATTCGGCATTCTGCATTCACTAAGAATAGTCATCACAAGTTTCCTCATAACAACATTTACTTCTATCCTGCAACATTACACAACAACACTTATAAGTATCTCCTGCGTTACAATGTGTAATTACATCTCCAACCATAAAACTCATTCTCTTAATCCTTTCTCTCTAGCAACTTCTATACAATGTTCTCTAGGATTTTCCCATTCGTTTTCACTTTCTAAGTCATTCTCTTTTACAAAATAAACTGTTTCTCCTGTTGGGCTATCGTGGTGAAACATCTTTACTTCAAATATACCTTTCTCTACATTTGTAAAGTCAATATTTATATTTACTTCTGTGTTATAACAGAAAAACATATCTCTTAGTGTGTCCCCGTTAAGTACAAATATTTGACTATTATTAGCTGACTTAGTCCAACCCATATAACCACCTGCTGAAAAGTATTCCCAACCTAAGTTATTAAGTTCATCTGCTATCTCATTAATATCACTAATAGTGCTATCCCATTCAACATCAAAGTCAATGGTGTCATCATAGGTATAGTTTTGTATTTTAAGTTCTGTCATTTTTGTATAGAACATTCTTTCTCCTTAATTAACTGATACTTAATTGTATAACATTTGGATTAGAATTGCAACTAATGGAAGTGTCAATGTTGTCTGCACTGCAGACAACATTGATCCCCGAATTAAAAAAGCCCTTTGATTTTCCAAAGGGCTTTCTTGTGTTATGTGTGTGGCTTATGCGTTAATTAAATTTTCATTTATATAAGCAAAAGCTTTATCTGTAATTGGGTGTATGCGACCACTAACAGAAGTTTTGGCTTGTCTTTCAAACCTATCGGCACCTCTAATTTCGGCAGTCCATAATTCCCAATCGTTAATCGCGTTGAGCATTCCCCAAGCATTATTAACAACAGAGTAGCTATCGGCTTTTTCAAAATTTTGTACAATTTTGTTATGAGCCAATTTTACTTTAGTGATAGCACCTTCATTTAAAATGTTGCCCTCAATATCTGTTCTCTCAGAAACAACAGGGAAAACGACATCAAGCATTTTTTTAAGGTCATCAACATTAGCGGAAGTTTCGGCAAATTTATTTAACTCTTTACCAAACTCATCATAATATTGGAAACCGATTTCCAAACTATTTCTAGCTTGTGCAACTTTAGACTTAGCATTAAAAGTATGTCTAAAGCTAAAGCTACTAGCAGAATTTTTTACCGCTAACTGTAAAGTGTTAGAGCAGGTAATTCTAATTGGTGTAGTAATTGCTTTAATAGAGGTTGAGCCATTATGTGAATTTATCACAGTAAAGTAAGGCACAACTTTATCATCAGCAATTTTAATTTCATCACCTAATTTGATAGTGATATAGACCAAAGCCCCGCTATCAAAAGTTCCCGCATTTTCATAACTAGCACCAACAGAGGAAACTACATTATCCATAAACGAAAACACTTCGTGATTTTGAAATGGTACATAACGATTTCCAACAGCTTTAAAAGGTGTTGAGTTATCAGACCTCACAGGGATTTTATTATGTGGCACTTCCACAAATTCCCCACTAGGCATTTGTACAAAACAGGGTAAAGTATTAACTTTCCAATTTAGCCCCGCTTGAGCCATACATTCACTAGCAGTCATTAGACCATTAGTATTAGCACCGAGTTGTGCGAATGGATTATTTCTTTCAACAGTTGCTACAACTGTATTGTCAAAAGTATTTCTTGACATATTAACCTACTTTCTTAATTGATTAGTAAGGCAATTATATACTCATAATATTTATAACGCAACCTCGCATTAAAAATATGATTAATGAGGTCATACTTGTCCGCATTGCGGTCAAGTATGAGTGTCGGCTTAAAATGGTTGTTGCATTTCTCAAGTAAGCAGTTTAGAATGGGGTATCAGTTAAGAAAGAGGTTAAGTTGAAATTAAAATCAAAAGTAATTGGCGAGTATATTTATATGCTTGGTCAATTTATCAAGCAATTAAAATCTTATGAGGATTTTGATTTGGCTAAAGTTGTAAGAACAGAAAGACTTTCAGTTTTACACAACTTAGATAATCCATACCGATTTTCTAATTTTTTAGAGGATTGGGAAAATTGGGGTAGCCCTCAAATAGATGATGAAAATTTTATATATTTTCGTAATATCTTTTTGGGTTTTGATGATTATATGAATATGCAAGAGGATTTATATAGAGAGGGGAAAGCATTATGAAAGACTTTAAAGAAGTGCAAGATTTTATAAATCAAATAAGTGAATTTGAAATTTATAAATATTTTAAATCAGTCTTTGTACCTCTCTATGAGCAAAAACTTTCAGATAAAACTATGTGGGTAGATTATTCATCTTTGATTAAGGGTATAAGCTATGACTTAGAAACATCAACTCTATTTGTAGTTTTTGTGAGTGACAAAAGATATTGTTATTATGATGTGCCTATTGATGTATTTATTTGTGGTGCATTTACAGATTATCTAAACGAAATGGATAAAGCAAATGAATTACCTAGTGATATAAATAAAGGTAGTTTAAGTTTAGGTGGTTGGTTTAACGAAATGGTTAAAGGATATTTTAATTACACACTACTAGAAACTTAGCCCTTTGTTGTTGTAGTGCGTACAATTAAAGCCCCATTAATTTGGGGCTTTGTTGTGTGGATATTGTGCGCATTGCGGACAAGATCCAAGCTTGGATTGAAATTCCGATTAATGAACGCAATAATGTTGTGGATCTTGTGTGGGCGTAAGAGTGCCTATTTGATATATACTTTAAACCTGTTAAACTTTGTAAATAACAACAAAGGTGGTAAATATGGCTTGGGAAAACTCAAGTGGCGAAAAAATATGTAGTGATTGTAATTGGGAATTGCAGGAAACAACCCCGCGATTTTCACGCAGACACTATCAAGCTTTAGGCGATGTTATTGATATGACTATTGATATGTTAGAAAATGCACAAATGACAAAAGCTAGAAAAGAAGCTTCGGCTGAAACTCTAACAACACTCGTTGATGTGTTTTGTAATTATGCTAGTCAAGACAACCCTAACTTTAACGAAAAAATGTTTCGCAACCAAATAAACACAATAGCATAGCTCGGATAATCCCTAATTCTTTTTGAATTGGGGATTATTTTTTTGCTTAATGGTGTGAAACTGGGCGGGCGGGAAACGTAGTGGGAGACTTGGATTGAAACTGGGATTAATGATGAGCATAATGAGTGGAAGTTGAGTCAAGGCAAAACAAGTCTATTTGATTATCTACCTGACTTCTAGTATTATTAACTTTAGTTAAACAAACAAAGGAGATGATTATATGAGTAGTTCATTCGCACATTTTTTCCATTTAGGACACGCGTATGAAGTTAGAAGTTCTATTGGAATAGAATTTTTTGATACTATTTTAGGAATTGGATATTATTCCACAAGGACAAGAGATGAAATTGAAACTGAGTTAATCTCAACAGCTAACACAAGATATGTTAGTGATGAGGAAAACGAAGGTATTGAGGAGCTTAACCAACTCCAAGAATATTTTTCATCTAGTGAAATACACGATATGATTGACGACATTCCAGACACTTTTACTGACTGTAGGGAATTTTTTATGTCGGGGTATGCTGATAGTAGAATTGATGATTGGATAAGAGATAACAATATTATTCAAATCGTTAGAGAAACTGTCAAAGAATTAAGCGACTAGCCTTTAAACAGCCTCAAATCTTCGGATTTGGGGTTGTTTTTTTGTCTAATGGTGTGGAACTGGGTGGGCGGGAATGCTAATGGGAAACTCAGATCAAAACTCCGATTAATGAGAGCAATAATGTTGTGAAACTTGTTTCCCGGTATCCTAGTTTATTTGCATATCTCAAATAGTCATCTATACTTCTCTTAAGCAACAAAAGGAAAAAACTTATTATGAAAACACGACAAGAAATTCTAGTTAGTACCGAAAAAGATTTAGTACTTCTAGCACAAATTAGGAATGCAATATCTACCATCTTAAAGAGTGATGAATGGAAATATACATTTATAAATAATATTGTAGATGTTAGTGAATTTACTTACTATATGATTGATGATAGATATTTTAGTCAATTCTCTAAGGTTGATGATTTAGATTATTTTATTCAAAAACCTTACAAATATTACAACGAAATTAATATATGCAAATTATTTGATTTAGTTTGTGATATGGCTTTTGGTACTCATATTATTGATAGACACGATAGACAAAAAACTTGGGATATATTTTTTGTATTTGAAAAGTTTGTTGATAAAAATATTGAGGTTGAACATATCATTGAATATATTGATGATGAAATCGTTGATGAGTTGATTGACCAAATTGATGACTATTCTCAAAAAGACTAATGCAAATAAAACACCGATAGATTTTTTCTATCGGTGTTTTTTTTTGTATCAATTTGAATTTATAAAAATTCTCGGATAGTAAATTTTTATAATGATGTCAAGTCAAAATATTATTTTTTTGTTTTCGGATTGATTTTTATCCTAATGAAAAGTCATACTAGGGTGGGAGGGAACCAACTGGGGCTCTCGGATTAGATTTCGGATTAATGATCAAGATAATGAGTGAGAGTTGTTTAAGGCAAACACAAGCAAATAGACATCTGTTTCTACTGTGATATACTTGTTTATCGATTAGGAGGTATATATTAAAGAATGTTTTTTATGCAAATCTAAAGAAGACCAACACGAAATTATAGAGACTTATGGAGAGTTCGGTCATAGAGATTGTATAAGTGATGCTATTGCAGATGCTAAAGACCAAGAGAGAGAGCATAGAGAAATGATG
>Ga0098037_1000972_pt1 | contig 13414 bp, 12 predicted proteins | sample 5_EtaG_FD_75050 | JGI IMG/M metagenome (GOLD analysis project Ga0098037, IMG submission 75050) | Marine viral communities from the Subarctic Pacific Ocean - 5_ETSP_OMZ_AT15132 metaG | ecosystem: Environmental > Aquatic > Marine > Oceanic | place: Pacific Ocean | collected 2015-01-08 | reverse complement strand
TCTAGCGCACAGGCCAACACAGGTATGTTCGGTCCTAATGCTTTGCAGAATAGTTTGTATTCTGGTGGTGCCGGAGTTCCTACTACGATGACTGGCTCTGAGAATTTTCTGTCAGAAGGAATGACTACTGGAAGTACTTCGGGTGGCTCAGACGGTATGTTCGGTGGAGTAATGGACTTTGTTAAAGATAATAAGATGTTGACTGCGGGTCTTGGGTCCTTGGCCCTTGGAGCTTTGTCAAGCCCAGAAGAGGAAGAAACACGCAATCCTGACTATGGTAGACCCGGTGAGGCTTGGGACGTAGAGTATCGCGGTACTCGGTATGATCTTGACGATCCAGAAGAGCGTAATGCATACAAGACTAGAAAGGCCGCAGACAGAAGAGAGTACAGCGAAAGAGAGCCTGTTTTAGCAGCAGACGGCGGAGCTATGTACGGACAGGACAAAATGAGTTATGATACTCCGATAACGGGTGAGGTCAGCGGACCGGGTACAGGAACATCTGATTCCGTACCGGCTAGGTTATCCGATGGGGAGTTTGTCTTGACAGCAAAGTCTGTTCGTGGTGCAGGGGCTGGAGATAGAGATGTCGGTGCCGCACGGTTATATGATATGATGGCGGAATTGGAGGCCACAGCGTAATGGCAACACAAGAACAAACGGTTACCCAACGGTTAGCTCCTTTTCAGGAAGACTTTCTAAAAGATATCTTTGCTCAAGCCACAGCTTTAAAAGGTGGCATGGGGTACACAGATCAGCAGATGGCTGGTTTATCTCCAGAGCAACGACGAGCTATTACATTAGCTGGGCAGGGTGTGGGTGCCTATAAGCCATTTATGCAGGGTGCACAGAATGCGATGACGCAAGCTGGAGCCTTTGCACAACCCGGTGCAGCCCAACAGTTTATGAATCCTTATGAAGATCAGGTTGTTCAGCAGACAATGGCTGATATTAGAAAAGCTGGGCAGGAACAACAAAATCAGCTTAGTTCTCAAGCAGTGCAAGCTGGAGCTTTTGGCGGATCACGCTTCGGAGTTGGTCAAGCGGCGCTCGGCGAGGCTAACATACAAGAACAGTCTCGAGCAGCAGGCAATCTTAGACAGCAGGGTTTCGCACAAGCGCAGCAAGCAGCACAAAATGCAGCACAGTTACAGGCACAACAAGCCGGAATGTACGGAACTCTTGGTGGTCAATCTCAGGCAATGGGTGTGCAGGATGTGAATAGCCTTCTTGGTATTGGTGGGCTTACACAGCAGTTTGGAGATGGCGCTGGTTTTAGAGGTCAGGCGGCGTTGGACCTAGAACGTGCTAACATAATGGGTCAGCAGAATGCTCCTTATCAGGAGATAGGTTTCCTATCTGATCTGTTCCGTGGTGTTCCTTCGTTGCAGCAGACAACAAGTCAGACAACCACCCCTAATCCTAGCCTGTTCTCACAGGTTGCAGGTCTTGGAATCGCGGGTCTCGGTGCTGCGGGACAAGCTGGTGGCTTTGGTAACTTGTTTAATACGGGGGTAAGGGCAACAGGATGAACCCATTAAATCGCAGAATGTTTCGCCAACCCGGGATGTCACGACAGCCAGCCGGGATCCTCGCATCTTCGCCGCAGCTTGCTAACACCGTAGCCAATCGCCAGCCTGTGCGTATGGCTAACGGTGGTACGAATACTTACACCGCCGCAGTTCAAAGGGCAGTGCAAGCTGGAGACAAAAGAGCGCTTCAGGAACTTGCTAAACCTGTTAACTATGGTGCCGCAGCTAGGACCCCAGATGGTCAGAACGCTCTTCGCTTGGCTAGACAAGCCATCGCACAATCAACACGGATATCTACGGCCCCTAAAGTTGATACATCCGGTCCAAGACCTGACGTAGTTAAAAGAGCCAGAGATATGGCTTCAATTGCTTCTCAAGATAGAACTGAAAGCACTCCTTTAATAAACAATCCACCATCTGCCTCTGCAATGGATCAAATTAAAAGAGCTTTTATGTATCCCGGTGAAGTTCTTGGCTTTGGAGTACCTGACGATGCACCCGGTAAGCCCAATCCAATAGGTCAAGGTATACGAAATTTTGTTTTTGGAACGGAAGAAAGTCAGAGTCCTGTTCAGTCAGCATTGAGAAGTGCAGACGATGCAATAGTTAGAGGCACAAGTGCTGCGGGTGATGCAATACAAAACTTAGAAAAAGGAATTATTTCTGGGTTTATTCCTAAACCAACAGGTACAGCTTTGGCTGACGCACAGGCAGAGGCTGGTGCTGTAAGAGAAAGCTTTCCGGGTAGATCCGCAGGCACTGCTACTGTATCAGATATGGAAGGCGGGGTAGCTCAAGGACTTCCTTTAGCGGGTGAACAGCTTGCTGAAAATAATTTTGGAGTAAGTAAAGTAAAAGTATCCTCTGATGGGGAGCCTGCTCCTAAACTTCTGCCGTTACCCAAGCCTTTTAAAGAAAACGTAAACAAGAGTAAATTAGAAAAACTCCTGACTAAGGCTCAAGACGGCACGATTACCGAATCTAAAGTTAATTTAAACGCGGCTGAAGCAGCAACACCAGAGGCTGCTAAAGCATTAGAACTTGTATTGCCTGAAAAAACTTCTTTGTCTGACATGGAAGCAGAAGCAAAAAAGATTATGGGATTTGACCCATCAAAAGCAAAAGGCAAGAGACAGGATGCTTTTTGGAGAAATCTAACGATGGCTGGACTCGCCATAGCAGCGGGTGAAAGTGCAAATGCTCTTACGAATGTAGCAAAAGGTTTGATGGTTGGTTTAGATTCTTACAGTAAAGACATAAAAGATCTTGATGAAGCAGATGCGGCAGAAAGAAAAGAATACAGAGCCACTCTTCGTGATTTGATTAAAACGGATAAAGATGAAAAAATCGCGATGGCTACTTTGAAAAATAATTTCAACTTTAAAATGACAGAGTTGGAGCAAAGTAAGAATCAGTTTGAAAGCGAAATGGCATACAAGGAACGAGAGTCCGGTCTTCGGAATAACCTTGCGAACAAACAATTAGAAGTTCAAATAACTTCTGCCCTTGCTACTTTAGACCTTAGAGAAGATACTTTAGACGAAACTAAACAGCAGAACGCCATAACAAACTCTATAAATAAGTTGAAGAATCAGCCGCAGTTTGTGCAAAATGCAATCGCACTGGATCTTGGTTCAATGAATGAAGATGGTGCGTTTGAATGGAATGACAAAGGTGAAAAGTGGAAAAATGACAACACTGACTTAATAATGCGGTCCGCTTTAGTAAAAAGCACTGGGAAAGAAACTAATACAGATCAACTAGCAACAGCTTATCAACAACAGTTTCCAATTTTAACTTCAAATGAGGCTAGGATCCTAGCAGATGCCGTGCAAGGAAAGTTGAGCGACTACGGCACTGTTGAGGAAGCTATTAAACAAGTGCTTGGAGAAGATGTGCTTCAGAGAAAAGAAAGACCTACTACTCAACAAGGCACACAAGGTCTAGCCGTAGGCTCAGTTGTTACTCAAGGAGGTAAAAAATTTAGAGTTACAGCGGTTGACGCTCAAGGAAACGTCACCGGAAGCGAAGAGATAAAATAAAATGGCTACTTTGGATTTTAGCAAACCTTTTTCCATTGAAGAAGAAGGTTCTTCTGGTTTAGATCTTAGCAAGCCTTTCGATGTTGTTGAAGAAGAACAAGATACAGACGCTGCAACCTTTGATCCCGCACAATCTTTTTCTGTAGAGTCTGAAACTCAAGAGTCCACCACACAGGAAATTGCTGAAGGTATTGCATCTGGCTTGCTTGCTATTCCACAAGGTATTGGTGAGCTTGGCGCTGCTGGCATCGACTACATATATGACACGGATTACTCGACTGATGTAACCGATTTCTTTGACGGAATCCGTCAAGCTGGTGGTATAGACCCCGAAGGCACAGCAGGAAAGATCGCAGAAGTTGCAGCGCAATTTGTTGTACCCGGTCTTGGGGCAGCAGGTGTTGCAAGCAAGCTTGGACGGATCGCGAACCTTGGAACTTTAACCAATCGTGCAGCACAGGTAGGTGCGGCGGCGGTGACTGACGCGGTTGTGGCTACTGATGGTGTAACGACTCTTGGTGATTTCTTTCAGGCAGGACCCACAACAACGGAAGATACAATTGGTTTACAAGGTAGAGAAAAAGCAGCAGCCAGAATAGGTAACAGACTTAGCTTTGCTCTCGAAGCTGGCGGAGCCACCGCCGCGTTACCTAAAGCACTTCAAGCTGTTGGACTTTTAGGTAAGGGAGTAACTAAAGTAGCTACTCCAGTTGTTGCTCCCGTGGTTAGAAAGGGTATTCTTCCTGCTGCCGAAGCTATTAGTAAGCCCATAAAAAAACTTGCCGAACAAGACAACTTAGTTGGAGACGGTTTAAATAGTCTTGCCTCTGTTTTTAGAGCACGAGGGAATCTACCCCAAGATGTTTTTGAGGTTAGGTCTAATATAACAGGACAGGTCGAAGCAGAACTTGGAGAAGCCGCGAGATATTTAAAAGAAGTACAAGACGGTGTAGATAAGGTCTTTAAAAAGTCAGAGACTATTATGGTCGAAGGCACTCCTCTGACTCGTTCTGAGGTTATGAATCGTTTGTATGGGTATATGACTAAGGATCCAGACTTTGTTCGTAATGCGAAAGACACAAACACTTCACTAGAAGACATGCTTCCAAAGTTTATGAGACAACCCGCTAAACAAATGAGAGCGCAAGTTGACGGTTTATCCAACTCAATTAAAAACTCTGACTACCTAGCTACTAGAGAAGCTGACGATGTGGTCAATGCAATTAATGACAACATAGGATCTTATCTTCGTCGCAAATATAAAATATTCGAGGATAAAACTTTCTTGAAAAGTGATGAGTTTGCGGAGGCTAGAAAAGAAGCTATCTCCTTTTTTAAAGCAAGTCCAAAGGCAGCGGAAAATTTATATAAAGACTTGTTCGATGGTCCATTACCCAATGATTTTCTTACTGGTGTAGGTAAATCTGCAAAGGTTAGTGACCGTGCCGCCGAGGATTTGGTCGAGGCTTTTGTTTCCAGATATTCTAATCGTGGGCGTAGACCTATAAAAGCAGGGCAAGAAGCGCAGGCTAGAATTGCAGACAAGAAACTAAAGGAAGGATTATTTTCTTCTCGTCAAGTAAACAATCAAGCTCTTCGTAATCTTTTGGGAGAAGTTAAGGATCCACAAGAAGCTTACATATCCACTATTGCAGACATGGCAGAGTTTCGTGCGGTAGATGACTACTTTAAATATATTCGAACAAACCTTTTAGATCAGGGTGATAACTTCGTAAGTGCCGAAAGATTTGCACAGCTACCTTCCACGATGAAAGAAGGCTATGAGCAGCTAGGCAAAGGTTTTGGGTCTATCGAAGGTGTCTATGTCCCCAAGCGCATTTACAATGATATGACTCGTTTAACCATTGGTGACTCAGGAACAATGGGAAACACAATGAGAGCCGTATATTCCGGGTTTCTAAAAGGCAAGGGTGTTTCTCAATACACTAAGACTGTACTGTCTCCAATCACTCAAGTAAGAAACGTAACCTCTGCTTCGTTGTTTGCATTAGCACAGGGCAATGTCGGAGGCGGTGCCAATCTCTTTGAGTCTTTTGGAACTGTCATGGGTAACATTACTAAACGAGGAACTGCGGATAGAGCAAAGTATTATCAAAACTTACAGCGTTTAGGAGTTGTAGGTACACAAACACAAGTTCGTGAGATGGATCGTTTGATTAAGGAGGGACTTGGGTTTACTCGTCAAGCTGATGCAGACATCATGGGAATACCCGTCGGTCAAAAAGTGGGAAATGTATTTACTAGATCTAAGATTGGAAGTTTTCTTAGCAGTGCGAATACCAAAGCTAAAGACATGTATCAAGGCGGTGATGATGTTTGGAAGATATATAACTTCGAGTTTGAAAAGAACAAGATCATTCAAGCCTACGGCAGTGAGGATTTAGCAACGCAGGCTCTCGGTCGTTCAGTAGATGATTATGCAGCAGACATTGTAAAGAACACAGTGCCCAACTATGAAAGAGTACCTGAGTTTGTGAAGGGTATTCGTAAGCTACCTGTTGGAAACTTTATCGCATTCCCTGCTGAGATACTTCGCACTAGCGCAAACACTTTAAGTCTTTCTCTTAGAGAACTTGCTAGTGACAATCGTGCCGTACAAGAAATAGGTATGCGTCGTTTAGTTGGATTTACATCCACTGCTGTGGTTGCTCCAGCGGCGCTACAAAAAATGGCAATGGATTTGACAGGTGTGTCACAAGAACAGATGGATGCAGCCCGTGAAAGTGGAGCACCTTGGCAAAAAAACAGCCGTTTGATTCCTACGACGGTAGATAAAGATGGCAATCTGAAAGGTTATATAGACTACAGTTACACAAACCCATACGATTATTTACAACGCCCGGCTCTTGCCATACTTAACGCCGTCAATAAAGGTGAAGCTTTAGGCAAGGATGGTTCCGAAGTAGCAACAGAAGCCGTGCTCGGTGCAGTAGCAGAAATATTTGAGCCGTTTGCTGGTGAGTCCATCATAACCGAAAAGATTCTTGACACTACGACTCGCGGTGGCGTAACTCAAACTGGTTCTAAAGTTTACCGAGAAGAGGACACCCCCGGAGATAAAGCATTCAAGAGTTTTATGCATATTGCTGACTCTGTAGTACCGGGTGGCGCTCCGATACAATTAAAAGGAATGACTAAAGAAACACAAGAACCCGGTGTAGAAGTTGGGCGTTTTGCTAGATCATTATTTATGGCTGACAATGTAGACCCTTCTGGAAATGAAAGAAGAGCAGGACAAGAACTGTTCAGAGCGTTTACAGGCTTGTCTGAAATTGAAGTTAAACCTGAAAATATTTTGATGTATAAAGGATACGAGTATAGCAGGGGAATTAGAAGCGCGAGTCAGATATTTAATTCTGCCGTATCCACTAGGAGTACACTTAATCCAGAAAACGCAACAAATACTTTTAGGGAAGCTAACGAAGCTAGGTTCCGTGTGATGCGTGACATGTACCGAACAGTACAAAACATGAGACAGCTTGGCATGTCTGACGGGGAAATTAGAAGACAAATGAGGAAGAATAAGGTCGGGAATATATCTGAATTAATGAGAGGTGTTTTTGCCCCCATGAAAATAAGCTCGGAAATTCGCAGAAGAGCAAGAGAGAACGACAATAGATTACCTATTCCAGAATTAAATCAGATCCGAAACGAGTTCCGTGGTCGTAGCTTGGTGGAGCCAGTTCAAGAACCACAGGTTGAAGAACCTCTCACCTTGGACCTCGAACCTTTGTCACAAGCACAACCAGTACAGCAACCACAACAAGTTGCCGCAGTCACGGCTCCTCCCGTGGCAGCGCAAGCGGAGGTTGGTAGCCCCTTGTCAACCTCCGCACCAGTTTCTATCGCCAGCAACCAGCAGCTACAACAGCAGCTTGTTGGTGGTGGTAACCCGATCAATGCTGCTAAAAATGCACAGATTTCAAGGACGGTATGATGAACAAAGATCAGTTAAGAGTGGAACTTGCAGACGACGAAGGCTGTAAGTACGAAATATATTTAGATCACTTAAATTTACCAACTTTCGGAATCGGTCACCTCATTACCGAAGCGGACCCAGAGTTCGGTGAACCCATTGGTACGGAGGTGTCTGAAGAGCGAGTGCGTAGAGCATTTCTCCTAGACGTAGCTGTAACCATAGACGAATGCAAGGTATTGTACGATGACTTCGATGATCTGCCCGAAGAGTGCCAGCACGTTATAGCCAACATGATGTTTAACATGGGTCGGCCTCGCCTATCCAAGTTCAAAGGCATGAAAGCTGGATGCGATGCCCGGGACTGGAACAAAATGGCAGACGAAATGGTCGATTCGAGGTGGCATGATCAGGTTCCAAACCGGGCCAAGCGTTTGGTTAAGCGGATCCGTGATCTAGCCAACGACTAATGGCTACCAAAATAAACGAAAACACAGAGGTTGCCTTACCTCTACGCAACATTATAAGTATGGTGGCTGCGGCAAGCGTAGCAACGTGGGCATACTTTGGTATTATAGAACGACTAAATCAAATAGAAACTAACATCACAATGATGGAGTCTGACTTAGGTCAGAACACTGAGTTTAGGATCAAGTGGCCTCGCGGCGAGATGGGTAGTCTTCCAGCAGACAGTGAACAGTTCATGCTGATAGAACATTTAGCCAACCAACTGGATGACTTGTCCACACAGATAGATGAAGGCAAAGCCCCATACGACCAGCAGCAGAAATTAACACTAGAGTTCTACGAGAAACGATTAAATGCATTAGAAGAAAATTTAGAGAAACTAAGAAATGGAAATCATTAAAACCATAACTCTTATATTATATCTGGGTGGTGATGTGACCGAACACACCGCTTACGAACAGATATCCAAATGTCTTAAAGCAAAGCGCACCATCGAAAGAAATCTTTACAAGAAAAGTAACTCCGTCAGGTACTCCTGCGAGAATAAAACCGTTGAAATATCCAAAAATTCAGACGGTACGACTTATATTGTAAAAATAATAAAATAGTTTTAAACGCTAAGTTGCTGTGTTTGCTTAATAAAAACATCGATTCTCGTGGAGCTCGTAATCAATGAACGTACCAATATACCCTCAAGGCCCTGAGAATCGCTGTCCGAGGTGTCAAGCACCATTAAAAGTGATCCAAGTGCATGGTCACGGGCAGTGCAGCTACTGTAAGGCGGTGATCGATGACTGTTGTCAAGGTGAAACCTGTTCGGTTACGTCTTCAGACCAGAAATCCTATCGCACCTAGCTCCGCTAACCACAAACTTAGATAACTCTGGGTTGTTCATCACTTCGATAGTCATCTCTGCTGCTCGATCGTTGCACTGACCGATGGTCTCATACGGTCCACGCATGTCCTCGAACACTTTGCAGCTTGATGTGTCAACAATCAGACACACTAATATCATTGCTTCAAACATTATCTTTCACCTTACCTAAAGTCCTAAATAAAAGTATATCTATATCCACAACAGTTTCTACGTCTGCGGGATCATTGCGGTCATATCTTCCGCCCTGTCTCTCAGGATAGTCTTTGTTTAAAGGCACATAGCCTAATTCATCTGCCCATTTAACCACCAAGATTGTGTTTAATCCGGTGGATTTATTGATCTGTTTCGCAGAGTCAATCTTTTTCTTAGATATCATGTATGTGGAATATTTATTTTTTTTATTTGTTCTATTTTTTATTTCAACAAATCCGACAGCTTCACCTTTTCTTATGCTCACAAAATCAACGGAGGATGTCTTTGGCATCTTGAAAAGATTACAGTTCCAAAATTGCGACAAAGCTGTCGCAATTTTACTTTCTTCAAATAAATCTTTTTGCGATTCATATAAAGGTCTCATTCTACTTCCCCCCAGTTATCTACCAAAGCCATGTCAACTTCAAATGGTACGTTAAGTTTCGGGATACAATTTTCCATAATATCAACTATCCTATCTGCCTGCTCTTTAGATTCGATGCTAAAGCAAAGCTCATCATGTACGGTTAACATAGGAAGCAGGCCCTCCTTATAACAGTCCACCATCGCTTTCTTTGTCTGGTCGGCACTCGAACCTTGGATCAGTTTGTTCAGCGCCTTGTATGTAAAGGCACGACGTATCATACCCTTGCCGCCATACTCCTTGGCAGCTTCCTCGAGCTTCATAGCTTTGTTATAGCCAAAAGACTTAGGCTCCCACATATCAAACCTGCACTTGCGACCAAGCCATGTTCGGATAGCACCGTTGGTAGCTGCTGTCCCGGCTGCTAGATCTGCAATACCTTTCACAAAAGGCACCCTTTCATGGTACTTTTCAAGCAATGTCTTGGCTTCATCTTCCTCGATGTCCATTACACCAGCCAGCTTCTTGCGCCCCATACCGTACATAATACCAAGGTTTACAGTCTTGGCCTCCTTACGGGTTATGTCGGCAAGATCTGCCACCATCTGGTGGAAGTCAGCGTTGCCCTCTTTATACATTTCAACTACAGTATCAATTTGAGGGTGACGATTTACTCCGGTCAATTGAGCGCAGTAATGCGCTAACCATCGAGGCTCCTGAGAAGCGTAGTCAAAGCTACCCCACTTTGTCCCTTCTTCTGGCAAGAACAGCCCACGGATCAATGACTTGATCTCTTGATCTCTCGCCGGGATTTGCTGTAGGTTGGGGTTGCTCGAAGAAAATCGCCCGGTTACCGTGCCACCTTCATCAGAACGAAGAGGATTAAAGTCACAATGAATGCGCCCTTTACACGAATGTTCAAGGATTGTCTCAACAAAGGTAGTGTTTGCCTTGTTAAATTCACGCAATTTCACAATTTTCTGTGCAATTGGGTGCGTGTGGTTCACAAGAAATTGTTTTGTAAAGGAGGGAGCATTCGTATTCTTTGTCCTTTTATACGAGATCCCAAGAGAGTCGAACGCTCGTGCTATAGATGCAGCTTCCCAAGGGGAGACAGCGACCCCGGTCTCTTCCTTTATTTGTTTAAGTAAAATATCCTCTCGTTTCTTTAGATCTTTCTTGACTAACTCAGCTTTGTCTATGTCAACCCGAACGCCCTTTGTCTTCATGTCTAGCAGGCACGGCAGGAGACTGGACTCTAGCTCAAAGATGCTGCTGACTTCATCCTTAATGATCTCAGGGCGAAGCCTGTCCCAAAGACGTAGGGTCACCGCAGCATCCTGTTCGGCGTAGCTGCCCACAAACTTTGACGGCAATCTCCACATCCCGCTTTTGGGATCGACATGATACATCGCAGCCGCAGCCTTTAGCATCTTCTCGTTCTTGTACTCTCCAAGGTACTCGCCCGTCAGAGAGTTAAGATTGTAAAACCTACGGTTCTCGTTAAGTATGGGAGCCGCTATCATGGTGTCGATTATCGGACCTTGGACCTCGATCCCTGCCCAGCGCATCCAACCAAGGTCATACATAGCGTTATGCATAACCTTTTCTATGTTGGGTGTTGCCATTTGTTTCTTGAGCCAGTTGACTACAGATTTCTCTGGTAGGTTTCCATCCTCATGGCGCACCGGATAGTAGCCAACGAAGTCACCAGCCGCCACAGCGTAGCCGATAACGTAGCCATCATCCCTACACCACCCCGGCCCTAACGTAGTTAGGTTCGGGTCTCTGGTTTCCAAGTCAATAGCTATCCGCTCACAGTTTGTAAGATCAGGGAACGAAGACGGCGGAGCCCACTCATCATCCCCGAACCCAAGCGCAGCTTCTTTTACATCTATGTCAAGAAGATTGATCTGGTTATCATTCATTTACTCGCTCCAAAGCGTCTACAGGGTTTTGTGTCCAAACAAATATAGGCGTTCCTTTGCCTACATAAGCACCGGATACGTTAAACGAAAAGTATTCCACCGCCTCCTCATGCGTCATGTCGTGTTCTTCTACAAGGATCTCAATGCATTTGGCAGCGTCATACGCCAACACGTTATCATCCCCGCATCTCTCAGCTATACCAAGTATAGCTCTATCAAATCCGTCAGCAATCATCGCAGTCATTTACAATTTCTCCTCCTAGCGCGGCATAACCTATGATATCTACCCATGAGTCATCCTTTGTTGCGTCTTCAGCCAGTCTTGCTAACTTCAATCCGATCATACAAGCGACCACCTGCTCTGGTGTTATGCACCTGCCTAAGATCACGCTCCATATGGTTGCTATACGCTCATGGTTAAACTTAGCTGGCCCATACTCCTTGGCCCTCGGACCGTTGATTAGCTCTTCAGCTTTATTAAGAAAGTCTTCGCGTGTTTTCATAGCGGAAATCCATAGTGTGATTGTGATTCTATAAGGTGTAGTGATTTTCGAGCACGGGTCAGGCCGACGTAAAACGTCCGAACTTCGGAGTCCTGATCGAGGCTTTCAGCGCATGCTCTGGATGAATCTAATAATAGCGCGACGTTATCCGCCTCGCCACCTTTTGCTTTGTGAATCGTCGATATCTTGATCCTCGGGGTCCCCGTCAAAATAGACTCGCCCATACGACGTACTGATGTAATGTATATTCTCTCTGTCTCGCTCACCCGCAGCACTTCGTACCACGGTGTCTCCTTCGTTGCTAATAGGGAGCACTGGTTCTGAATGTCGGTTAGCCTGTAGGTTTGTTCGGGGTCTAAGTTTGCGAGGACTTTCTTGCCAGCCTTTGTAATTATGGTTGGCGTTAGTAAGGTGGACAGCTTCTTCAACTCTTGTGCAGACAGTTCCTGATCCTTGCATAGTTTTAACCATACCTCGATACCTGTTAATACATTTGGAGAGATGGACCAACCGGAACCTTCACGCCAGTACAGGAACCCTTGTTCTTTAAGGTCATTTGCGATTCTGTTGGCGATGTAATTGGTACGAGCAAGGATTAGCCACTCACCAGTTGTTATGTCCACATCCATGATATCACGATGCCAGACTATACTTCCAGTTTCTTTAGTGCTTGACCATGTTTTTTCTTGCCTCGTTCGCAGGCGTTTAACTAAGTTATCTGCTTCTTTATGTATAGCTATGGGAAGACGATATGATTTGTTTAATACTATCTTATTATCGCATGCCCCCAAGAAATCTCTTACGTTCACACCCATCCAAGAATAGATGCACTGATCATCATCGCCAGCGTAGTATATGCGCTTGGCATTGGGCTTCATTACTTCATGCACCATACGCCACTGAAGAGGGACAAGATCCTGTGCTTCGTCAACAATTAAGACATCGAGCAGCGGACACTCGCCCTGCTCGATAAAGTTCTCGATCATGTCTACAAAGTCTACCTTGCCTGTCTTTCTTTTGTAGTCATTCAATACTTGGTTAACCAACTTTAGTTGCTGGTAATGTAGCCTGCGGTCAGCAGTCTCATTAAATTGATCCTCAACGCTAATCCCTTTAACCCTCGCCATCTGGATGATGGACATGTACGCATCACCACTTTTCCCGGGAGAGAATAAAAGGCCATCTGCCATAGTCACTGAGGAATTAGAACTAAATTCAAGGCCAAGTAGCTTTCCTAACTCTGAGTAGTCTTTACCACTTAACACTTGTTTTGTAGTAAGCCCCAACACCTGAAACGCAAAGCTATGTAGTGTACGAAACCAGACCATCTGGGTTACATCCATGTTCAGCTTTGACGCTGCCCTCTCTCGAGCTTCTTCTGCCGCCTTACGACTGAACGAAACAAATGCTATCGACTCTGGTCTAGTGCCACTGTCCAGTTCCTGTTGTACGATCTCAATCAACCGCGTTGTCTTGCCCGTGCCCGGGGGTCCGAAGATAGTTGTTTCCATTAGAACGGCACCTCATCACCTTGGACCTCGATACTCGGAACTTGGACCTCTCTATTAAAC
>Ga0098037_1000970_pt1 | contig 13429 bp, 11 predicted proteins | sample 5_EtaG_FD_75050 | JGI IMG/M metagenome (GOLD analysis project Ga0098037, IMG submission 75050) | Marine viral communities from the Subarctic Pacific Ocean - 5_ETSP_OMZ_AT15132 metaG | ecosystem: Environmental > Aquatic > Marine > Oceanic | place: Pacific Ocean | collected 2015-01-08 | reverse complement strand
TCTGTGTGTCTGTGTCTGTGTGTCTATTGGTGTGGTGGTGGTGTGTCTATTGGTGTAGTGTGGTGGTGGTGTGGTTGTATTGGTGTGTAATGTGTGGGTGTATGGCTTACTTTTGAACGGATTGTTTTACACGCATAGCAATGTATAAACCTTTTATATTGTCTTATCTTGTCGGCTTATTGGCTTAATATTCGCCAACAAATGACAAAGAAAATAATTATTTTGTTTTGCTTATTGGTATTGTATTGGCTCAATGGCTAACGTATTATTGTTTATGTATTTACGTAATCGGTAAGTCTATTGGGGGTAGTCTGATATTCACACTAGATTTTCAGATTTTCAACTTTTATTACACTAAGTGCATAATGTGAATTTTAGTTCCAAATTATTTAATTTATTTTTGTTTATATTGTGCATAAATTATGTAAGTTTGCAATATGAATAAAAGAGACACAGAAAGAGCTGAAAAGAGGGCTGCCAAATTGGTGCAAAAGCAGGAGGATGAAAAAACGATTAAAGCGGTTGTTTCAAAGTATAATCCAAGCGATTTAGATTTGAATAAGAGTTCTGGTAAGGCTACTAGTTTGGTTAGTTATAAGAGAACCACTGAGGTTGTTAAATTAATTTTAAGGGGTATAAGATACACTGATATAATGGAGTATTGTGAAGCTCATTGGGGGATTAAGAGGAGGATGGCTAGTATTTATTATAAGAAGGCATTAGAAACTTTTGCGGAGCAATTTTCGGAGGAGAGGGAGTATGAGATAGACAAGCATGCTATTATGTTGCAAGATTTATATAGCCAAGGATATAAGGCGGGAGATTTGAATATCTGTAGATTATTGTTACAGGACATTGCAAAGATGAAGGGGATTGTTGTGGATAGAGTAGATGTTACTAGTGGTGGGGAGGGATTTGTGTTTAATTATAAACCCCCTACGGAGTAGATACAACATGCCCACCTTAATATCGCTTCGCTGTTCTCTGCTCAACTTCGTTTTCGCATTTTCCAGCAAAGAAGATTTAGGTATTTTGCGAAAGAGAAATACTTTCAGTACAAAGATAATAAAAATAAATTACAAAGTTTGGCAACTTTAAGAATAAATTAAAACAATAAAAAGATATGGATTTAACAACAGCAGCCCCATTAAAATTTTACATAAACCTATCTCTTAAGGATAGAGATTATGTTAGTTCAAACCCGACTACACTCAGGGAAACAAAATCAAATTCCTTGATTGACGAAAATAAGAAAAAGAAAAATGATTTCTTTACTCCAACAAAAAAGAGAGGAAAGAATATTAAGAGGAAGACTCATGAAGAGATAACAGGAACACTTTGGACTTTACGATATACACTATCTGGTTTAGACCATATAATTCATGAAGCTATGACAACTAAAGAGCTTAAGTCATTTCTACTTCAAGAGGGGGTGAGCACGAGAAGCACAACTGCTCTTACTTGGATTGACACCACTTTAGCTTATCCTGATGGTCACGCATCTAAATATGCCCAGAATACTGCTGTAGATTATACTATTCATGACGTAAACAAATACATATCATCTTTTAAAACACTTCTTAAAGATACTGATATAATGAGGCAGTCAGAACATTATATGAAATTAGCTACAGGGAAACAAAATAACAGCCAATTACATCAGGATTTAGAATCCTTTAAAGCAAACTATGATAATAGTACAGAATCAAAAGCAACCTTACTTACTCATGGCATAAAGCTAAGTTAATATAAAAACAAATAAAGAAATGAAAAAAATAAAAGAATTTTTTAATTTAACAAACAAAGAAGCTGGTATTTTAGAATACCTGTTTGGATTATTGGCAGTATTATCAGTTATGCCTGCTGTTATAACTTATTTTATGATTATAATGATAATAGTAAGACCAATGGTAAAATTAAAGGAAATTTTAAAAGAATTAGTTAATTCAGTTTGGAAATAGACTTTAACCCAACCGAAAAACAGCATATTGCCTGGGAGTATCTTCATGACGAAAAAACAAGTGAAGTTCTTTTTGGCGGAAGTGCTGGGGGAGGTAAATCATATTTTGGGGCGGCCTGGCTTTTGTATTCTTGCTTAAGATACCCTGGAACTCGCTGGTTAATGGGAAGAGCTGTATTAAAAACACTAAAAGAAACTACTTTAAATTCCTTTTTCATGGTTTGCTCTGATTGGGGAGTTAAAAAAGGTGAAACCTATAAATTTAATGCCCAAAGTAATGTTATTGAGTTTTTAAACGGTAGTACCATACTTTTAAAAGACCTTTATCAATATCCAGCAGACCCTAACTTTGACTCCCTTGGTTCATTGGAGATTTCAGGTGCTTTTATTGATGAGGTGAACCAATGTACTGAAAAAGCAAAGAATGTTGTGGCTTCAAGGATTCGTTATATGCTTTCTGACTATAAACTCCGCCCAAAAGTGCTTATGTCGTGCAATCCAGCGAAAAATTGGGTGTATGACTTCTATAAACAAAATAGAGATGGTACTTTAGCTGAACACAAGAAGTTTGTTCAGGCAAAACTAGTGGATAACCCTCATATTTCAGAGTTTTATGAAGAACAACTAAGAAAACTTGACCCTGTATCAAGAGAAAGACTACTTCATGGTAATTGGGAGTATGATTCTGGAGAAGATAGGCTTTTTGACTATGAATCAGTGTTAAATGTATTTACCAACTCTTCTGTCTCAACAAAAGACCAAGAAAAGTACCTTTCTTGTGATGTAGCACTACTAGGGAGTGATAAATTGGTGATTTGCGTCTGGGAAGGCATGGTAGTTAAGGAAATCATAACAAAAGACAAGACATCTGCCGATAATGTGGAGAAACTGATAAGAAACACCGCCCAAACGAACAGAATACCACAAAAAAACATAATAATTGACAGTGATGGAGTAGGTCAATATCTCTCTCATTACATGAAAGGAGTCCAACCTTTCGTAAATAATGCAAAACCATTAAATAAGGAGAACTACCAGAATTTAAAGACACAATGCTTTTATAAACTAGCAGAACAGATAAATATGGGTAATATCTGGATAAAATGCAATGATACGACTATGAGAAACAAGATTATTGAAGAATTAGAGGCTATAAGGAGAAAAAACATGGACAATGATAATAAGCTGGCAATTTTATCAAAAAAAGAGATGAAGGCAGTTTTAGGTCATTCCCCAGATTTTGCAGACGCACTTATGATGAGAATGAGGTATTTATTTAAGAATAATAAGAGTATTTTAGCTTGGAGGTAGAAATTTGAATTTTTGTTCCATAAGTTTCCATTCTTTTTTCGTTATATTGTCAAATGTCATTAACTCAAGATATATTTTACTTAAACAAGAGGCATTCATCTATAATAAGCACTTTTTTAGATGATATTGAAGAGCTTGTTGAAGATGTGTCTTGTTATAATGAAGATTTAGTTGGATTTGATATTATTATGAAAAGTATTATAGATTTTCATAATGGATTAGGGGAGTATGTATTATATGGTACTATAGGTAGTCAAGAATGGTATGTTTCTTTACCAAACAATCTTTATTGGGCTACAAAAGGTTATTTAGCAAATTTAGAAATCAACAAAGACAAAGACATGTCTTTATGTGAAGAAAAATTATTATCTTTGACGGTAGATGTTTTAAAACAATTAAATAACAGTATTATAATACAACCCTTCAGTGAAGAGGAGCAAAAAATAAATTTAAACTAATGAAAGAATTTTTAATTAATGATAGTAAAGTTAAATTACCTGAAACATGGGAGGATGTAAGTTGGGGTACATTTCTTGGGTTTAACGATATAGTTCAAAAACATTCTAAAGAAAAAGAAGAAAGAAAAGATACAGAAGAGGGTGAATGGAAGGAAGCAATTAGAAATTTAGATTTAAACACAAAAATATTATCATATTGGGCAGGATTAACTGAAGAGGAAATTAGTCATTGGGATATGCTTGAAGCAGAAGAACTTATGAAGTGCCTTTCTTTTGTAAACAAAGAATACATCCCTATAGGTATAAAATCATTTAAGGTTGGAGATGAAGAGTTCTTTTTACCTGAAGATTTAATGGGTAAGTCTTCTTTTGGGAGATATATTGAAGCAGAACAGTTAGAGATACAATCTTCTATGATAGATAAGGGTAAAATTGAAGTTATGCCTAGACAGATTGCTGTTCTTTGTAAAAAAGAGGGGGAGTCTGAAAGACTAAATGATGATTTGATAGATAGTAGAGCAAAGCTGTTTGAACAGTTAGATATGGCAACTATTTGGGATGTCGCTTTTTTTTTGACCAAGTTAGAACAGGGATTGATGATAAGTTTCCTAACCTCTCAACAGGTGGAGACCCAAAGGCAGCAAGAGCAGCAAAAGGAACAATAGATGGGTACGGTTGGTTAAATTCAGTATATCGTACAGCTTCAGATGGGATATTTACAAAAGAAAATATGAGTCCTGTTGAAAGTGTTTTGAATACTGATTTGTATGAAATATTAACTTATTTATCATGGAAGTCAGCTTGCTCTCAGTTTGAAGAAGTTTTAAGTGAAATAAATAAAAAAACAAACAAATAATGTCAGTATTTACATTAACACAAATTATAGAAGAGATGAAGGCTTGTTCTATTAAAGCAGGATTTTGTCAGTTTAAGTTTGGAAAACCAGCACATATAAATTTTGACCATAATATTTGCTATGATTTAATAAACATTGATTATCCAACATCTCTAATAGTACCAGGAAACAGAGAGGTTCACACTTTTAGTGCTACATTAGCTAGACGAGCAAAAATTGGAACTCCAAATGGAGTGACTGTTTTAGACGCAGTTCACACCCAAATGACAGCACTTGAGAAAAAACTTTGGAATTTCTTGTCTTGCGTTTCTGTAGGAGGGGGGAACGACCCTTGTGCTGATACAATACCAAAATCACAAATAAAAATAGTTAGAGACAAAGGGCTTTTTAACGATAACTTAATCACACTTCAGGTTCGGTTTGATATGGTAACTGCTCTTGGAGGAGGAAGTACAGATGCTTGTTCAGAATGTGGTTTCTATGACCCTGAATATGTAGACCCTTGTGACCCTTGTGGAGATGCTACCACTACATTCCCAGCAGATGAAACAGCAGCACCATCATACTAAAATAAAATAATTATGTCAGTAACAAACACTATATTAAATCAAGCAGGAGAGAAAGCTATTAGTAGATTTGTGGCTCAGTTGTTTAAAACTAGAACTGGCAGTAAAATGAAAATGTCTACTACTGGGAATCTTGCAAATAGCTTGAATATTGTTGTATCTAATTTAGGGGATGTCACTCAGTTAGAAATTAAGGGTGCTAAGTATGGATTACGCCCATTAAATGAAGCAAAGCCAACTCCTTTCTCTTGGTCTGGATTAGGGAAAGACCCTGGGAGTGATTATATAAGAGGTTTAGTGCGGTGGTTAGGAGTTAAAAAAGGACTTACAGGTAGACCTGCATTACAAGCAGCATTTAAAATAGCAAGAAAAGCAAAAGAGCAAACAACAACTGTTCCTCAAAATCCAGGCTGGATAAAAGAGATACAACAACATATTGATAGAGATATTCACGAACACTTGTCTTTAAAAACTAAATTTGAAGTAAGTAATTCAGTTCAAAAAACATTAAATATAAATATATAATATTATGGCATCACCAATACTGTTTTACAAAAATTTCACAAGAAGGTTTTACTCAGCATACAGGCCTATACTCTGTTCAGTCGTAGATGACGTAGGGGATGTTGCTTACATGAGGGCTGAGTTAGAAAGAGAAGTCTCAAATTTTTCTGAGAATTGGCTAGGTACTGATATTATGGCGGATGCTTATGAAGACTTCACAGGCAGCTCTGGAAAATATACATTTAATGTGATGGGTTATGTTAGAGAGTTTGTAGGGACTGAACAATACATAGAAGGAACTAGGTTTAGATTAAGGATTTGGGCTGTTAGATACCCTCCTAGTCAAGGTGGGGGACTAATGCCTGATGAGTTTAATTATATTACGTCAAATGGTTTTCATGCACTAGCAACAACAACAAACAAAACTCAGCGTTATGCAGATACTGACTTTCAAGCAAATTATGATGGATTTCCATCCGAAGGGGCTCACCTTTATATAGACAGATTGACTTTAGGGTCTAATTCGTATCTTGGTAATAGGACTAGTGACGTAAACCTTCTTTTCAGTCAGAATAAATGGAATCCTAAAATTAAAGGGACTCAAAACCTTGACGTAGATACAGATTTATCATACTGGCGAAGCTCAAGAGCTAGTGGTGCATATACTATAAATTTTGATGATGCTTTTGGATGCAATATACAAACCCCTTTATCTCTTTGTAGGGGTGGTTTAGGAGCATCAGAAACCTGTGACTTTTCTAAAGAATGGACTTATCATTTTGTCTTTTATGCTGTAGTAAATCAAGCTGGAACTACCATAACACATACTGAATTAATAGAAATTAGTGGTGATTTAGGAACATCTACTGCTATAAGTAAAATACCAGCTCACGCCAAGCAATTTGATAGTTTTGTTCGGAGAAATGGAGGCGACCCTGGTAGCAGTATAATTAATATCAGTGGTTCACGAGTTGCTTTGGTGGCAGGAGGAGTAATAGTATATGAGATGGCTGTAATTTGGGATAGATTCACAACCTCTAATCCTGCACCTGAAGCTGTTAAATACCAAGAAGCTCCTGTGATGAATTATATGAAACAATGGCAAACTTCAACTATTGAGATAGGCAATACCACTCCCGCAACTGAAATACAAGGAAGTGGTAGTTATCCAACACCAACCTATTTAGATTGGTCAGACGAACCAAGCAATGGTCGTGGGAATGAATGTTCTACTGGTGAAGATGGTGAAATATCAAAACTAAAAAGATTTAAGTTTCAAACAGGAGCAGGTGGTTATGATTGGATAAATATATTTGGGAAAGAGAGTAAAGAAACAAGTTTTGAATCTGTCCTTTATACTAAGTCTCCTGAACATAGCACAAGCCACGCAAGAACTGTACTGAGTAATTCAAGAGAGGATGTTTTTAAGTTAGTTTCACAACCTGTAAATAAAGGGATTAGTCGCCATATAGAAGAAATGCTAACTAGCCCTCAAGTTTGGTTGCAGTCACCTAATTTATATCCTCATGGGGGAAACTTTATGTATGTAGTTGATGATGTTGAGAAATATTTTTGGTTACCTATTCTAATAGTACCTGGTTCTTTTACTATTTATGATACAGATGAAAAGCACGTTTTTATAGAATTTAGTTACACTCTTTCAGAGCCAATTACATCACACAACGGATAATATGATAAATAATTTAGCAACAAACTGTGTTATTGAGGTAGGTGAGGTTACAGGGAATAAAGATATATACAAAACAGTTCCAGGTACTCCTATAACTACATATACATTTGAAGGTTGTAAGGACACAAGTCCTGTTTCAATAGACCAAGCATTTAACTCTGGAGAAAGAGTGGTTTACACTGGAGTAGTGCCACATCAACAGCAATATTATGTAATATCAAAATCTGAGACTGTTGGGTACACTGGAAGCTCTCAAAATTGTGACCACAAAGACGTTAGTTATTGGATGAGGTTTGTATTGGGGGGTTGGACTGGGAGTGGTACTAGCATTGAAAAACTAATTCCAGGTAGCACCACAAACAGCAATAAACTATTGACTATACTTTTAGAACAATCTCCTACTGATAATGCTTCTTTCACTTGGCAAGACCCTGTTGATGATAATAATTGGGGAGGGGCTATAAAACAATGGACTCCTCAAAACAGTCAAAATCATCCTGATAATATCTCAGGAAGGTGTATTTATTTTGTTAATGAAACACTCAAGCAAGGTACAGGTACTAGCTGCACAAAAAGGCATGGGGTTTGTTTTGATATTGTCTCTGGTTGTAGTTTTATTCCCCACATGATAATATTGAAAGGGAATGGATGTGACCAGGCTTCAAGATACTCCACTATTTGTGAGAGGTTTTATGCTGATGATGATGATTTCAGTTGGTATATATCTTCTTATATGCACAATATGAGTTGGGATTCTTCATTAGGGAGTGGAAATCCAATTATTTGGACTGGTGGTAATTTAAAACATGACTTTGTAACGGAAATTGGTTCTTACGAGGGCTCTAGGTTTAGGTCTACGAATGTGTCCTATGAACATAACAGTTGTTTTGGTGATTTAGATATATTAGGGTTAAGGTCAAGTGCTTTCCATGGATTAGGAGCAGGTTCTTTAAGCAATCCAGCAATAGATTGCTGGGAGGTAACTATTCAAGTGGACTCAATAATTAATGCTAGACTAAAAGTTCTTCAGGGCTCACCTTCTAGTAGTGCTACCCCTGTGCAACCTCAAGCTGATGGAAAATTTTACCACCTAGTTGGGATGAACATTGAATCTCCTGGTACTTATACGTTTTGTCTTAGCGGCTTAAAAAGACCTAAATATTGGGGAGACCAAGACCAATACAATGGAAGTGTACCTTCATCAAATGGTTATGATTTTGATTGGGCAGATGGGGCTGTAGAGCTTTTGCAACCAACAACAAAAGACGAAAATTTACTTTCTCGGATTGTAATAGGTAGTATAGAGATAACTAAGAAAGAGCCTGACTGGAGGACTACTGTCACTCAAACTACTACAACTCAACTTGAATATTCTATAGATGAAATATCTTATACACACTTAGATATTTTTGAAAATTCAGCATTACCTCTTGCATTAACATACAAGGTTGGTAATTTGAAGAGTTTAGGAGCACAAGGCACTGGTTACTCAAAGACATTTGACATTCCATCAAATCAACACAACGCATCTGTATTACACCCTATGCTAGCTGTAGGGTCAGAAAAAAATAAAATAAACTGGATGCCATGCAGGGTGTCTGCAAATGGAATTGTTGTATTTTCTGGTTTACTTCGTGTTGAGCAAGGGGTTACAGGTAATGGGGGAAGTTTTACTTGTCATATAGTTCAAGACGGTACAGATTGGGCAAATTTACTTAAAGATAAAAAAATCTGTGATGTAGTTTTTAATTCGGATTTAGGAGGTAGTGATAATAAAAAATCTTGGAATAATATTGTGAGTTCCTGGAATAATGAACCTGAAGATTCTGATTATTTTTATGGGCTAGTTAATTATGGAGAATGGCATCCTCAATCTACAAACCCTACTCCCTCTAGTCATGACTACCATCATAACGCTAACGACTTTCATCCAGCCATTTTTGCTAAAACAATCGTTAATGAGATATTTACAAATATTGGTTATTCTGTAGATAGTCAGTTTTTTGAATCAGATGTGTTTGAAAAGTTATGCCACCCATACTCATCTGGAGAAGATTATATAGATTCAGATTTATTTGGAGATGGAGGGAGTCAATACGCTAAAGCAGAGGGTACGGCAAGCAAAGAGACTGCCGCAGGAACTTTTGAAGGCGGAGGGAAAGCTCCAGGAGGTGATACTGGTACAATCCATAGGTGGTATCCTACCTTAAATGCAGTGACAGATGTTAGTAATAATTGGCATGGAAATGCTTCTGGTAATAACAATCAAAACCCTGGTCAGGGATATGTTGTTCCTTTTACTGGAGATTATATGATTACTATGGCAGGTACATTGTATTTAAAACAAAATTGGCAGGCTACTAATGTCTCTTATGTGGGTATGGAAGGTATGTTAAATGGAAACACTATTAATGGTAGTATGACCTTTTATATACGGCCTAACACTCAAGGTGCAGCAGACGGTGTAAGTCATACAGCTAGTTACGGCCCTGTAGCTCTTACCGCAGGTGATAACATAACACTTAGGGTTGTTTGTAGGAATTATTCAGATTATTTGATAGGCCCTGGCGGTTATCCAATATGGGCTGACGCATCAAACATGGGGCTTATGGTATATCCAGTTCAAGGAAGTGTTGTGCCAGATTATGAGGTAAATTTAACTAAAATTCTACCTTGCACCACACAGTCCAGTTACCTAAAAGGATTAACAGAATTATTTAATCTACAATGGACAGCAGATAATACAAAAAAAATTGTATCAGTAGAGCCCTATAATGATTTCTTTGGTTCAGGTGATGTGTTAGATTGGAGTAACAAACTGGATATGACTTCTTGGACAGATAAATATATAGCTAAAGATTTAGCTCAAACTGTTGATTTTGAATATAAATTAGACGGTGGGGATGTGGGTATTAATGGGTTGTATGACTGGAGGGAAAGCAATAATTATAGTGTATATAAATCTCATACAGAAGAACCAGCAGACTCTAGGTTTAAAGCAGAAACATTAAAATTAGGTTCAACGGTTTTCCATTCTACTTATCGTTTTAATGCTTATGGAGTGCAGGGTAATGTTGGAAAACATGGTAATCAACACTTTGCAGCACCTAACGCATACGCTTGGGGTGATTTAACTTGGACAGACCCTATTAATAATGACGACAATCCTTTAATGCCTATTATATGGACTGGGGGAGGCGGACATGTTAATGGGATGGAGTCTTATAGACCTGAGCATGTTCCTAACCCTAAATGCGGCTTAAGAATTTTAAATAATTATGGTTTGAAAAAATGTGCTAAATGGAAATTTGTAAAAAGTAATGGTACTATAACTAGCGTATCCGCATACCCTTACATGGATTGGATTGATGGGTGGAGACAAGGAAAATCTAAAGACCCATATAACCTCTCTTGGGGCGACTATGATGATGACGAAGGACATGTTAGTCCAGGTTTGTTTTCAAAGTATTGGAGTCATGCTTTTGACAGGATGAGTGGTGGAGCTGTTACAAGAACTTGTAAAATGAATTTAACTGCCTCAGATATTGCTCGTTTTGATTATAGAGATTTAATACACATAAAAATAGATGGCGTTTCAACCTATTGGACAGTGCAGGCAATTAAAGATTATAAACCTAACAAAAGAGAATTAACTACAGTTGAATTAATTGAATGGAAATATGACAGCAAAAAAATCTAACCCAGCAATACAAGAGGACTATATAATACCTTACCCTAAAAATGGGATTATAATTGAGGCAAGAAAAGGAAGTAAAGCAAAAGGTGTTAGTGTAGCTATAGGTGAGGGAGTTATATCTAATGATAAACAAATAGTTTTAGGTAGATATAATATTCCTAATACAACCGATATTCTACAAATAGGTGGGGGTTCTCCTTCTAATAGACAAACAATATTGTCTATAGATAAGAATGGCGAGGTAAATACACATGGAGGAGAGTTGGTTGTAGAAGAGCCAGATGGAATTATTCATGAATTGGTTTATACTGATGAAATTGAACAAAACGCAGGACTTCCTTTTGAAACTATAGTCTCTGACGTTAAGAAATTATATTTGGCAAAAGAAGATTCAGAGGAAGATATAAGTCAAAACCATATTTCCTTAACAGAAACATATTAGATAATTATTAAAAATAAAAATAGACATGGCTGGTAATAGCGAAACATTTTATACTTTCAGGGCAAACTTAGAACAGTTAGATTCATTAAATTTAAAGCTAAAGGAGGCTAAAACGCATCTTGCTTCTTTAAGTACAGCTACAAAAGCATACGCAGCTCAAAGCAAGGTGGTTTCTAATATGACTAACCAGATGAATCAAAATACAGCAGCAGCCAACAAGCTAGGAGGTGCTACAAATCAATTAAATGCTAGGGGTAGTAAGATGGTTAGTATTTTTCGTTCAGCGAGTGTTGCTATTGTTGCTGCTTTTGCCTTTAGAGCTATTATTGCTGGGATGAAGGGAGTTATCACAACATTTGCTGATTTTGAAGCTCAGATGGCTGCTGTAAAAGCAATATCTGGAGCAACTAATGTGGAGTTTAATAAATTAAATGAATCAGCAAAAGAATTAGGTAAATCAACTATTTTTACAGCAACACAAGTAGCAGAGTTACAAGAAGCATACGCTAGGCTTGGATTTACTGCTGAAGAAATTTTAAAAGCACAAGATGGTACTTTAGCTCTTGCTGCTGCTACAGGAGAGTCTTTATCTAGTTCGGCAGAAACAGCAGGGGCTGTCTTAAGAGCATTTGGTATTGATGCAGGGCAAGCAGGAAGGGTTGCTGATGTTATGGGTGCTTCTTTTACAAATTCCGCATTAACTCTTGAGAGATTTTCTCAGTCAATGAAATTTGTAGCTCCTATTGCTAGGGCTGCTGGATTTACTTTTGAAGAAACATCAGCACAATTAATGATACTTGCCAATAATGGTTTACATGGTTCTTTGGCAGGTAATGCTTTGAAAAATATATTTTTAAGGTTAGGGGATGCTAACTCTAAACTGAATAAACATTTAGGAACAACTGTTCGTGGGTTACCTCAAATGATTGATGCCCTAAGAGGCATGAAGGATGAAACTTTTGGATTAACAGAAGCAACAGAGCTTCTTGATAAGCGTTCTGCACCAGCCTTCCTGACTTTACTAAATAATATAGATAATTTAGAAGGGGGAATAGATACTCTTAATAACGCTGAGGGTGCAATAGCTAGTATGGCAGCAATAAGGTTAAATACTCTACAAGGAGACTTTACATTATTAAAATCTGCTACAGAGGGATTAGGTATTGCTATTGGTGATGTTTTTAACATAAAATTAAGAAACGCAGTAGATGGTTTAACTAAATGGATAAGAAAGATAGGAGGTAGTAGAACTACCATGAATAACCTTAAAACTGCCTTTTCATTATTAACTAATGCTGTTATTCTTTTTACAGCTAGGCTTGCTCTTTTAAGGGCATCATCAATAGCTGCTACATTATCTACAAAAACTCTTGGCATGCAGATTAAAAGATATATTGTAAGCGTTAAGTTGGCTTCTGCTGGAACAACAGGACTAACAGCAGCAATGCACACATTAAAGGCGGCAATAGGTGGTACAGGAGTTGGATTGCTTGTAGTAGCTCTTGGTAGTCTTGTAATGTGGCTTACTAGAACAAAAAAGGAGATGGGTGGATTTGAATTAACTGCGGCTAGGTTAAATGTTAAGCTACAGGAGGATATAGCGTCTATATTGTTATTAACTGAGGGTACAAGCCAGTATATTGCTGCTTTAAGAAAACTAAAACAAGAACATGGGGATGTATTAGAGGGTATTGATACGGAGCTTCTTCTACATAAAGATTTAATAAAACTTAAAACTTCATTTAATGAGACTGATGAGTTAAGACAAAAGGTTGCTTATATTAAAGATATTGTTAAGGGTCAAACTGATGAGAATATTATAAAAAGAAAAAACTTGGAAGTTGAAATGGAGTTTGCTCTAGCAACAAAAACAAATAGCAAACAAGAAGAAAATGCAAAAAAGAAAGCAATAAAAGCCATACAAAGACAGATTGATAAAATAGAT
>Ga0098037_1000969_pt1 | contig 13438 bp, 19 predicted proteins | sample 5_EtaG_FD_75050 | JGI IMG/M metagenome (GOLD analysis project Ga0098037, IMG submission 75050) | Marine viral communities from the Subarctic Pacific Ocean - 5_ETSP_OMZ_AT15132 metaG | ecosystem: Environmental > Aquatic > Marine > Oceanic | place: Pacific Ocean | collected 2015-01-08 | reverse complement strand
GAACCAATGCCTTGGGAAACGTAATGGCAGTATGGAATAAAAAGAAAGAAAAGAAAACGGACTGGGGCGACTTTTATAGATCGGAAGAAGAGTTTGAAGCAATGCGATGGTGTATAAAGAACGGCATTACCGTCGGCCCGCTTGCGGCAGAAAAAGGTAAAGCAAACCCGTCAAACTATTTTATTGAGATAACTATTCGAGGTGAAAAAAACAAATCACCTGAAAGCTTCCCAGCAAAAGAAACGTGGAAACAAATTTACAAATATTATAAATATTATTATGACAAATATCGAGGATCAATATGAAAAACTACTTCTCGAACTTCTTACAGCGCCTAAAAAAGATGACCGTACAGGAACTGGAACTCGCGCTGTATTTGGTCGTACTTTACGCCACAGCATGTGTAATGGCTTTCCTCTTCTTACGGGCAAGCGTATCTATCATAATTCAGCCATAGGCGAATTGCTTTGGATTCTAAACGGCCGCACCGATATGAAGTACTTGCACGACAATAAAATTACTTATTGGGATGCAGACTATAAACGTTCAGGCCGCACTGACGGCAATTTAGGGCCAGTTTATGGACACCAATGGCGTTCATTCAATGGTGTAGACCAGTTAGCAAACTTAGTGTACGAAATTAAGAAAAATCCTACGTCGCGCCGCTTAATGGTTAATGCATGGAACCCTGCCGATATACCTGATATGGTGTTGCCTCCGTGCCATTACGGCTTTCAAGTGTTCGTTAATGACGGTAAGCTTGACTTAATGTGGCAACAACGTTCTGCCGACGTGTTCTTAGGCTTACCTTACGACATTGCAATGTATGGTTTACTTCTTGAGCTGCTTGCTAAAGGCGCAGACCTTGAACCGGGTGAACTTATTGCTCAGCTTGGCGACTGTCATTTATATAATAACCACCGAGATCAAGCCATTAAGTACATTGGCAGAATAAAAGAAGCTAAGTTACCAACGCTTGCATTAAATAAAGGTATTCGTTATTACAAGGGCCAACTAGAGATACCAACTAAGTATAACATTGCAGTTTTAAACTACGACCCACACCCTGCAATACCAGCACCATTATCAGTGGGAACATAAGACAAAATGACATATTATATTTATCACATTCCTGGTCAAAAAATAGGCGTAACGCGTAATCTTAATAAGAGAGTAACTCAGCAACAAGGATATGCTGAAGGTGAATATGAAGTTCTATTTGAGGGTGAAGATATCGATGAGGTATCAAGGCTAGAGATAGAACTTCAAAAGTCTTATGGCTATCGCGTTGACAACAAATTATATAAAGATTTATTTAAACCAAAAATTATGAGAGTAAACCCAACAAACCAAACAACAACTTTCCCTGTACCAGTTGAAAAACTTAAAGGCAGGCTTATGGACAATATAGGCATGAGCTGGGTTACACCACAGGGTTATCGATTTACAATTGATAAAGTAAATATCCGATGGATTATGGATAATGCAAGAATTTCAAACTTTAATCCCGAACGCACTTACGTATATAATAAGGCGTTTTATGAATTCGAGCAGGAGCGTTTCAAAAAAGAACAAGCTTCCGGAGTGATGTTGCAGCCAATTGGCGAATACCAACAGTTTGATAACATTAGACAGTGGGCTGACGAACGCGGTATATATGCTAAAGGCGATGTTAAAACACAATTTTCAAAACTTGTAGAAGAAGTTGGCGAACTAGCTAAGGCTATTCTAAATGAAGACGACATTGAGTTTGTAGACGCTATTGGCGATTGCGTTGTAGTTCTAACTAATCTAGCGCACTTAGGCGGCTATTCTATTGAAGAGTGTATTCAAGCAGCGTGGACACAAATATCAACACGCAAAGGTAAAATGCAGAACGGTACATTCGTTAAAGACGAAGGCCACCCCGGCGAAACTATTGCAAAATTCTTAGCATCTAAAACCGCTACATTATGAAAATAGTTCCAATGCAATTTAGAGACCCGGTAGTTGAACGTGTGTGTAAACGATTTCAAGACCGATCAGACGTAGGTTATGAAAAATACGGCGTTACGCTCGAAGATGACCCAAGCGAAATGCTTGAATGGCTAAATCATTTACAAGAAGAGCTTATGGATGCCGTCTTGTATTTGCAAAAAGCTAAAGAAAAGTATGAAGCACAGAGCTCCAAGGAGTAGTATGAGAAAGAAATATAGTAAAAAAAGAGGACCAGTAAGATCAAAGAAGGTGTCGATTGATGGCATCAACTTTGCTTCTGGTCTTGAAAAGTATATGTATCTTGCTTTGAAGAAAGCAAAAATTCCAGCAATATATGAAGGTGAAACATTCGAGTTACAGCCCGCTTTCGATTTACCCTTTGAAAGTTACGAATGCCAGGGGAACGGTAAAGGCGAATTTATTAATAGAGGAAATAAAAAAATCCTTAACATTAAATACACACCAGACTTTGTAGGAAAACATTTTATAATTGAGTGTAAAGGCAGGGCTAATGAATCTTTCCCAATGCGATGGAAGCTATTTAAAAAGTATATTGCGGAAAACAAACTAGAGCCTTTTACATTGTATAAACCACAAAATCAAAAACAATGCGACGAAACAATAAGACTGATTCTGGAGAAGCAAAAGCTTTGGCCAGGAAAAAGTACGCAGAGCGTCAAATAAAAAAGTGGGTTGATTGGTCATGGCGGGTGCGTGGTAGAATAATTTATAAACAACTAATAGAACAAATAAATAAATATGAGCAAAAATAATTCAAACTGGGCGGTGTCTGTCGGATTTTATCCCGGTGTTTTAATAGGTATGCGCAGCTATTATTCAGACGCGTTAACGTCACACGTATTGTACGTACCATTCTTTGATATCGCACTCCAATTTATGTATGAATAATGGGATTGTTTGACGAAAGAATTGCATACAAACCTTTTGAGTATCCAATATACTATAATGAAGGTTGGTTAAAACAAGCGCAGGCATTCTGGCTGCATACAGAAATACCAATGCAAGGAGATGTAAAAGACTGGAACGAAAACTTAACAGACGTTGAAAAAAGCTTAGTGGGAAACATCCTGCTAGGCTTTGCTCAAACAGAATGTGCCGTATCCGATTACTGGACACAGAAAGTAACTAAATGGTTTCCTAAGCATGAAATACAGCAAATGGCAATGATGTTTGGCTCACAAGAAACTGTTCACGCTGTAGCCTATAGTTATTTAAACGAAACACTTGGGCTAGAAGATTATGAAGCCTTTTTGCATGACGAAGCAACAGCCGCAAGATTTGATAATCTTGTCGCATACGACGGTAGCGATCCTATTGGCATTGCTAAATCATTAGCGGTATTTAGTGCGTTTGCAGAAGGTGTTAGCTTATATTCAGCGTTTTCTGTATTGTATTCGTTTCAATTACGAAACAAACTAAAAGGTATTGGCCAGCAAATGAAATGGTCTGTGCGTGACGAGTCGCTGCACTCTAAAATGGGGTGCCAGCTTTTCCGCCATATGTGCCAGGAAACTCCCGAATTGCTTGAAGACTGCCGCAAAGATATTATTGAGGCGGCTAACACAATGCTTAAGCTAGAGTTTCAGTATATTAATAAAATGTTTGAAGCTGGCGATATCGAAGGTATCGCTGCTATTGACCTTAAAAACTTTATTAGAAAGCGTACAAACGAAAAGCTTGTTGAGCTAGGATATTTAGATTTAGAATTATACTTTCCTTATGTGCCCGAAAGTGCTGCAAAGCTAGATTGGTTTTACCATCTTACAGGCGGAGTAACACATACAGATTTCTTTGCTATGAGATCTACTGATTACTCTAAAGCAAATGAAGGAGAGGACTTTGAAGATATTTGGTAATGGAAGATAAAATAAAAGAATACGTATTAGATAAATACCCAAAGCTGTTTAAAGGCAAAGACCTTATCGTGGTTGAAAAAGAACACGCGTGGCAAATTAGTTACAAGGATGGTAGTCCTTTATTTTTAGGTAAAAACGTATTGAACAATGTGGAATAGCGAATGGGTAAAAGGTATCGACTACCCGGAGTGGGGTGATACCGATGTATATAAGAAAACGATTGCCGGCGGATACTTGCTACAGGGTGAGACGCCGAAGGATGCGTACAAAAGAGTTTCAACAGCAGTGGCTAGAAGATTATACAAGCCTGAACTCGCTGACGTATTTTTTGATTACATTTGGAGGGGCTGGTTAAACCTAGCTTCTCCAGTTTTGTCTAACACCGGAACAGATCGCGGATTGCCAATCTCGTGTTTCGGTATTGACGTAGCTGATAGCATTCAAGACATTGGTCAGAAGAACCTTGAGATGATGCTATTGGCAAAGCACGGCGGCGGTGTTGGTATTGGTATCAACCAGATCCGCCCTGCAGGAGCTAGGATTACAGGCAACGGTACTTCTGATGGAGTTGTACCGTTCTGTAAGATTTACGATTCAACTATCTTGGCCACAAACCAAGGTGCTGTTCGACGTGGTGCTGCATCGGTTAACATTAATATCGATCACGATGATTTTGAAGAGTGGCTTGAAATTAGAGAGCCTAAAGGTGACGTTAACCGCCAGTCACTAAATCTGCATCAATGTGCTGTTGTTGGTGATAAGTTTATGCGTAAGCTAGAAAGCGGCGATGCTGAGGCACGTCGTAAATGGGGTAAGCTATTACAAAAGCGTAAAGCTACAGGCGAACCTTATATTATGTACAAGGGTAATGTTAATAAACAGAATCCGGAAACATATAAAGAAAACGGTTTGAAAGTTCATATGACTAATATCTGTTCAGAGATTACTTTGCACACAGATGAAAACCATAGCTTTGTATGTTGTCTTAGTAGTGTCAATCTAGCGAAGTACGATGAATGGAAAGACACTAACCTTATTTACGATGCTATCTGGTTTTTAGATGGCGTTATGGAAGAGTTTATTCAACGTGCTAAAGGATTACGCGGATTTGAAAATGCCGTACGATCAGCTACAAAGGGACGTCCATTAGGTCTTGGCGTACTTGGTTGGCATACATATTTACAATCTAAAGGAATTCCTTTTGAAGGATTATCTGCACAGTATGAAACACGAAAAATATTTAGTCAACTTAAAATTGAAAGTGAGCGAGCTTCCCGCGCTCTTGCTGAGGTATACGGTGAACCTCTTTGGTGCAACGGTACTGGCATGCGGAATAGCCATCTTCGCGCTATTGCGCCTACCGTTAGTAATAGTAAATTGGCTGGTAACGTCAGTCCTGGAATTGAACCGTGGGCTGCAAACGTTTTTACAGAACAAAGCGCAAAAGGCACTTTCATTCGCCGAAACGCTGTACTTGAAAAAGTACTAGAAGAGAATGGACTTAATACACCAAATATATGGGAACACATCCTTAGAGACGGTGGTTCTATTCAAGGCGTCGACGCTCTTGATAGTATTACTGTTGGTGAATGGGAAGAGCCTATTAAGAATGTTTTTAAGACTTTTAAAGAGATTAACCAACTCGAACTAGTTAATCAAGCCGGTATACGCCAGCAGTACATTGACCAGTCGGTTAGTTTAAATTTAGCTTTTCCGTCTGAAGCACCACCTAAGTGGATTAATAAAGTCCATATGGATGCATGGAAGAAAGGTGTTAAAACATTGTATTATATGCGCACCGAATCGGTACTACGCGGCGATATTGCCGCTGATGCAATGAACGATTGTATTGCATGTGATGGATAAAAATAAAATATTATGAAAAAAATAATTGTAATTGCCGCGATAATGTTGAGTAGCCAACTGTTTGCGCAAGAAGTTCCAGAAGTTATTCAAGACTTGGATTACGACAGAACTGAAATCCCAACAGAGGATGGGGAGATGTTTGAAGTGTTTATTGTAGAAGATGACTACAACACTTTAAAGAAGAGAATGAGAAAAATGAAAGTTGTAGAAGTAGACCGAGAGGGTACTTTACTTTTCGTTGTACGTGAAGACGACGTATTTGAATACGTTAGTAGTAGAGGGTTTGGTTTTAAGAGAGTGACCATCTACACTAAATAAAGAAAGGGGCTAATGCCCCTTTTTATTTATTATGTCTTTTTAATATCCTTAGTTCGGCCTTCCTTTTGCAGGCGGTCAGTAACAGCTATCTCTTCCATGCTCAGCCCCAGCTTAGAATTTCTTTTACGCTTAGCTATTAGCGCGCGCTCTTCCTTCATAGCTTTAGAGTTTTCTCTAACAGCTGCTAATCTTTCTTTCCTTGCTTTGTCAGCATCAGACATTGTTGCTTTACGCTTTTTCTTTTTGCCCAGTAACGCCATAGAGCCAGGTGCTCCTTTTTTTAACATCTTATTTGGCGACCCTAAACCTAGTGGTCCAATTCCTTTTTTCATTTTTATTTATTATTTTTTGCTTTTTTAATTAAGACGATATAGACGCTACATAAACCTCAACAGTTGCAGCTGAAGATATTGCTTTTGCTTCTATAGAAGAAACATCACTCATTGTCCCAAAAGAAGGATCTGTATCTGCTTCTGCAAGCATTAAAGCTGCCGCCGCTCCAAGAATGTGCGACTGCCCGGCTACTAATGTAACCTGATAGTTAGTCGCCGCGCCAATAACGCCAAGCTCTACGGAGTTGCTCGCATGCACATTTGTAATTCTTATGTATTTAGCATTTGCTGTAGGCAATTCTACGGCAGCGCCTTCAACGGTACTATCAAACGCAACTAATACTGTTTCTGTAGTAGGAACGGTTAGCGTTCTTTCGTAAATTTCTGCTATATCAGAAACCGTAAATGTTTTTGAAGCGCTTCTGTCTCTACCGTCTAACACGAGCGATTCTGTATGTGTTACTGTTAATGTTGCCATTATTTATTTTTTTTACCAAATTTAGATACTCTTCCTTTTTCTCTTCTTTCTTTTCTAGCTTTAGCTATATCAGCTTTACTAAGCTCGCTATATGTTTTAGGCGTATCTTTACTTACTTTTTTAGTAGGTCTAAATATGCCGCTGTCTCCTTTAGTATAGGTTTTACTACCGCTAGGTGTACGCCAGTCTTCTTGAAACCAACGTCTTAAATTTTTTAATGCTGAATTAGGAAGATCAAATGACATTATATTTTATTTTTAATATGTTCGTACATCATATCGCCCATTTTCTCGCCCATTTTACTGTCTGATTTGTAATGAGCGCGGGCTACACGCCGGCTATAAGATATATCGTCCCCTGTTTTCTTAAAAGCTTGCGCTGCCTTGGGATATGCATCTGCTAATACTTTTGATATTAATCTGCCCTGTACGGAATGCCCTGATGGATACGAAGGTGTTTTCATAGAATCCATTTCTATGTCTTCCATCTTTATATTCATCTTTTTAGCTAATACTTTTGGTCTTGGTCTATTAAAATAATCTTTTAATTTTAATATAACCGGTGCAGATTTTTTAATTAGAGATGATACTATTGTAGGATCATAATCTTTAACGTTATTTTTTTCTGCGGTTTTTTTAAATGCAGATTCAATATCGTCGTTCTCTTTAACAAACTTTTTATTTAAAGGTATTTTAGCAAGCTCTTTAATTTCCATTCTAGTGTCAAAACTATTGTCACCTCTTGGTTTCATTTTTTTCAAAGGAGCTATATTAAAATCTTTAAACATTACTTTTTAGATTTATTTCCGTAGTTTGCAGCACCACGCTTCCGGCATTGGACAAGTTGACCAGATGCATAAGCACTTGGCCAAACTTTGACTGCTCTTTTTACTTTGTAATAACATGCGTCTTTTGTTCCTTTCTTTTTAACTGGTGAGTCTTCTTGGTCATCTATATAAGACTGTAAAGTCTTAGCCTGACCAGCGTGCATTTTCGAGGCCCCTTTTAATTGGTCAACAACCTTTTCTAATTTTTTAATCTTAAAAGGAGCGGGCTTCATTTTAAATGCCATTTTACTTAGCTTTGTTTTTGCCAAATTTACGGCGAGCAGCTTGCATAAGCTTAGTGCCTTCTGTTTTGCGTGCAGCCTTATTATGGTCTCTTTTTTCTTTACGAGCTCTTTTTTTAGCGTCTTCTACTTCTGTTTTAATTTTAGCTGCAGAAGCTTTCTTATCAGCCGACGCTTTTGAAATAGATTCTTTTCTATTACCATCACCGTCTACGTCCGGAAAATCCGGCTTAGCAATTTTAATAGGTGCTGGCTTTTTAGCCATACCCATTTTTACCGCAGCCTCCATTTTCATATTCATAGGAGTCTTTTCCATTACTTTACCCGGAGCAGCTTTTATTGCGGCTTTTAGCCCTTCGTTAAGGTTTTCTTGATTACCCACTAATGCTTTCATTATTGGGCTTTTGCCTTTCATTTTCATAATTATCTAAATTGATAGTTTATTCCTGCTTTAATTTCAAATATTTCTCTGTCCCAATATTTCATATATTCACCCTCCGCAAATATACCCCAGTTTAAACCAATCTTATAACCAACTACGCCGCCAAAGCTGTAGTCAATCCACTGACCGGGAATAAAGTGGTTTGTATTTTCTAGTTGATCTGCAAATTGCTCGTACGAATACATGTGATCTCCTACAATATGCATATGCCACGGCAACATATTTGCCCATGCATGAGTCCAAAAGTTTTCTGAGTAGTAATAATAGTCTACACCCATAATAGCCGATAGAGAGCCTAATATGCCGATCTGTGAAAGCTGCTCGGTGTTATATGCATTAACAATATCACCATATATATATTTTCTAAAGTCTTCGTCGGTGTCTGCAATTCTTACACCTTCGGGATCAAGCCAATACCAGTCGAAATCATCAATCTCATCGTCGTTATCATAGTCGATACCGTAAAAGATATCTTCATATCCCATATCGCGTACTAAATCCCACCATTGGTTATTTACTAAATATTCAGCAATAGGATTATAGCCATATGCTTTATGGCGTCTTCCCGCAACCCCAATGCTTAAATCAACCTGGCCAACATGTAACCTAGCTCTAGTTTCAATCTGCGTATAATCTAAATTAACAAGACCTTGATTAAACATTTCCGCCTTAAACATCCAGTGCTTTCCAAGATATCTTAAAAAATAACGCTGCGTAGTATAGTCATTGCCTTGCTGTCTGCCTCTATCATATTGTGCTAAGTATTCAAATCCTTCAACTGCGCCAACCGTAGCAAACAAAGATGTCGTTGATTGGTTATGACCGTCGTAAAATGGGTTTTGGCGGTTTTCGTAATCATATCTAGCAACGCGACGAATACCAAAAGTATAACGATAATCAAAAGGGTTTTCAATTGTAATGTCTTGCAGTTCGCCGCCTTGTGTTACATAATATTGTGTCTGCGCCTCCATTGGCGAACCGCCATAAGCGCTAGTATATATTGTACTATATTTTAATAACCCTTGCCCAAATGCTGAGGTGGATATAAAAAATGTTATAAGTAAATGTTTCATTCTTAAAACTTGTTAGCGCCTGTTAACTGATCAACTTCTTTTTGAATTTCTCTGTAATCTACATTTTGAAGAGAAAGGCTAAGACCCGCTTCCCATCTTTTAATTTCTTTACCGTTCTTGTAAAGCACTAAAGTAGGCACAGATCGTATTGCTTCCGATGCTTGCAATTCAGCGTTGCCGTCTATAGATGCTTCGTATATTTTAGCATCTTTAATTTTACCAATGTCCGTATAATTATTAGATGCATTGAACTCAGCGTTGTAATGTACCAAAACAATACCTCTTTTGTTTATTGGTTTTGACGCAAAAGAAAGTAAAGAAGCGGTAATTAATAGCAATAACAGTTTTTTCATATCACTTCATTTCAAATAATCTTTCTTCTATCTTATCTAGCTGTTCTTTAATATCATTAACATCATTTTGAGTGTTCATGATTGTTTCTCTAACCAGCTGATCTTTTAAGTCGTATTCCATTCTACCAACCTCAGCGGGCGGCAACTTCTTAGCTTCTTCTATGCCTGCTTGCAAATCAAAGTAGCCAATTGTAACTACCCCAACTGCCGCCACAATTGCGCCTATTGATTTAAGCGATAAACCTACTATAGTGTTTTCTGATACCTCTTTGATATTCATTTTTTGGAAAATCTTTTTTTTTATTGATTTTGGTTTATGCGGTATTTTTAAATAATTACGCGTTAACTGTTGTGTTTTAAGTGTAATTACGCAATGTCAAAGTCTATATAAGCTATCGTTACTTCTTCGCCGGACTCTAAAGCTTCCGCGATTGGCGGATATACTCTTTTGTAAGCATTTACAGAAGATCCAACAAACCCATCGCTACTGCCAAAATTTACCTTTTGTGTATCACCTAAAAGTAAGCAACCCGCTGTATGTTCATCTGTATTACCTGTGTGAATAAGAATGTATTCAAAATTAGGAACATTCCTTACCCAAAGCATGCCTTTATGCATTTCTCCGTACTTACTTATATATCTTCCATGAAATCCTCCAACCTTCCGGAGAGTAACGTTATATGTTCCAGCAGGCACTCTTGTTTCACCGTACTTTTTAACGTCCCTGTGTTCGTCTTCGAGTGTATAGCATAAAAATCTTCGCCCATGTGTAACGTCAAATAATATTCCATTTGTAGAATCTTTTTGGCTGCTAAAACGCAATACTTCTAATTTCATTATTTATTCTTTTTCTTTCTTAATTGTATGATTTTATCAACCCTCATTTTTTCAGAAGTAAGCCCTTTTATATCGCCCGAGAATAATCCAAGTGAAACTAAAACTTGCTCTTGTTGTGTTTTAGTTAAATCATATATAGAGTCCTCATCTATTATGGAATTGTCGTCTATAATTTTTAACCTATTGGCTTCTTTTTCTTTCTTTTTAGCTGCTTTTTTAGCTTCTCTTTCTGCTTTTTCTGCGGCTTTTTGCTCTGGAGTTTTAGCAGCTTCCGCAGCTTTTTTCTCTTCAGCTTTTTGTTTTCTTTTTTCTGCCGCTTTTTTCTTACTTTCTTCTTTGCGCTTAACTTTCGCTTCCTCTTTTATAGATTCTCCTAATTCATCTTTTGCACCAACATCCCATGTTTTCCAGCCCAATGCTAAAGCAATTCGCTGGTAAGCTGTATTGCGCGCGTCAAATGCTTCGGAAATAGAGGCTAATTCATCTACAACACGATCTAGCGGCAAATTAAATGCAGCAGAAGTAACTTTACCTAATATTGACCAGTTTGGCCCTAAGTCTAGTCTACCTTCACCGGTAACAGCCCACCCCCTGGCTTCTATTTCGTCTTTTTCAAACTTACGCGTTTTAATAGCCGAGTTTATTTTACGCGCTTTCGAACCAATAGGGGGAGATATATCAAATAAAGCTAATATAGTATAAGCATCGTCGCCTAAGAAACCCCTAGCGTCTTGTTTAATATATTCTCTTATTACGTTTTTAGTTGTAGCAAATACAGCGCCGTATAGACCAGAACCTCTCAGTATAGTATCTACCATGCTATTTACCACGCGAGTTACCCTTGCTTCGTCTTGTTTGTTTCTTTTTTCTGCTTCCTTTTGAGTTATATCTTCGTTTTCATCGTCGTCAAACCCTGGTATAAGCGAAAATAGTGCACTTTGCAATGAAGAGAATATCAAGTTTTGTATTGCGCCGTAATAAGCTATCTTGCTTACGTTTTCTTTCCAATCCCCTCTTTTATTTTTAAGGTCTAACGCAGCTTTTTTCATTAAACGAGCGTACTGCATAGGCGTGTTTTGGAAAGCGAACACTATACGTCCTAGAACACTTCTTTGTATCTGCGAAACCAATGCCGGATCAGAAGACTGCTGTGCTTCGTCGGACTTTTTAGAAAAATCAACAAACGCTTGTTCTTCAGCTTCTTTTTGGCTTTTCCCTTCTTTTAAATAACTGTTTACTCTATTTCTATAAAACGTAGCGCCGCCTGTTGCAATTGCAAAACTATCAGCTAACTGTGTAGGTTTAAAACCAATTTTTAATAGATAAGCAATTATTGCTTGAGGGCTATTTTTACTTTGGTTTGCCGCACTAGCAATTTCGTTAGAGCTTACATCTTGTCTTAACCCTCCTCTACGCTCTTTAAGCTTAGCCGAGTTAAATATCATTGTCCAGTCTGACCAGTATTGCTTTTGATTAGCAAACGCGGCTGCAGCCTTAACTGGATTATTATCAGACCAGTTAATAAAGTTAGTAGTCGAAAGCATCTGCAACAACGCTGAACGGCGGTTGAAGAACATGATAGCACCTGTAGATCCATTAATCCAATTCAACCATCTCCCTACGGTTTTATTTTGTCCTTGTTGACGGTTAGTACCGCTTTTCATTGAATATAAAGAATCTTCAATAGCCTCTCTATGCGATTTGCCGAATAGAGCTTCTATCTTATTTAAATTTTCTTTACTAAATATTATATCAGCGTTTTCTATAAATTCACTTAAGTATTCTTTACGTCCTACTTTTTCAGTTAATACGCTTAAATCAGATAGAACCGTACCACCTAGCCAATATTCTCCCGGCTGAATCCACTCTTTTCTTCGCCCTACTACCAACATAGCGTCGGCAAATTGCGTTAACTGCGGATTTTCTTGAACAGCATCTTGAAGAATTTTTAAATCTTTTTTAGAAACCCCCGGAATGTCAAATCCTGATTTTTGCCATAGATAAACACGAACGGCATGGTCATAAGTAAACCCTGTATCGCCGATTTCTTTATTCAAAAGCTTGTATTGAGGGTAATAACTTTTTACAGCCGCTTTAAAATCACTTTTAATTTGCTGTCTAACCCCATCAATAGCTGCAATGCCTTTAGCATAAGGAGTCATAAGCTTTCCTTCTAGCCAAGCCATGTCCGCTTCACCCTGTTTCCCTCTTCCTGCAAAAGCATAATTTACAAGACCTCTAAAGTCGTCAACCGCCGGAGCTACAAAGAATTTAAATTTACCTTTACGCTGACCACGCATTTCTGCCTGAACATCAGAAAAACTTTTAAAAGACTCAACGCCTGTTTTGCGCTCTAATATTTCATTAAACTCTTGGCTTATTTGCGATCTAACAGCTTTAGAAGATTTAGTAACAGGCTTTGATTCTATTTCTTTTACTCTTTCAGCCGCTTCTTGATACGCTTTATTGTTTATTCTAAATTCTTCTAGTTTTTTATACGCGTCAGCCCACTCTTGCCCTTCAGGACTACCGTCTTTAAAAGATTCAACAGCAAACTGTACTTTGCCCTTGGTTAATACATTATAGTATCGGCCCCACGGAGATTTTTTGCCAGGAATATATCCATGCATCTGCACGCTGCCAAGACCAACATCACCAATAACCTTATCCATTGATTTAGGTATAATAGCAACAACATAGTCTTTCTTTAATGCTGCCATGTCTAAAGAGTTGTCTCCTTGAACATAATGCTTATACATTAGACTCAGCACAACCCGCGCAGGAACTAAATGCTCGTATCTATAATCGCTAGCTTTT
>Ga0098037_1000968_pt1 | contig 13439 bp, 5 predicted proteins | sample 5_EtaG_FD_75050 | JGI IMG/M metagenome (GOLD analysis project Ga0098037, IMG submission 75050) | Marine viral communities from the Subarctic Pacific Ocean - 5_ETSP_OMZ_AT15132 metaG | ecosystem: Environmental > Aquatic > Marine > Oceanic | place: Pacific Ocean | collected 2015-01-08 | reverse complement strand
TGTTGTAATGGAAGTGTTAATTTTAATGTAATATCTTCATCTGTTAATGCTACTAGCTTTACGGCTGAACTATATCAAATAACACCTTCTTTTGTTAGTAGTGGAAAACTTTTATTAAGTACTCCTAACGATGGACAAACATTTAATATTCCTAGTGGTGTTACTTGGAATCAACAAACTTTACCTGGTGGAGTGTTAGCTGGTTTAGATGGTAATTACGGTAATCCAGTTGATGGTTTTACAAATGGTAATCCAACTCATTACGAAGTAAAAATAACAACTTATCCTGATGAATGTGAATATACTTATGGCCCAATAGCAGTTGGTTGTTCACATATATTAGCTTAAAAAATAAATTATGACAGAATATAGTTTTGAAAATCGTATATCAAGAAGTCCTGATAACATTAGGCAAAGAGCTATTAACAAAGGTTTAGTTGCTAATACGTCATATTCTAGTAGTCAAAAAATTATTAGAGGTGTTTCTATAAATAATGTTGACGCTAGGTTTTATCAAGGCATAAATGCTAGTGGACAAAACCTGCCTATAAAAATATCTGGTAGTCCAAACGCTATGTTTTCTATAACTATAACTGATAGTTCAGGTTGTAGTATATTAAGAAAAGAAATTAAAAATACAACTATAGGTAATAGTGGTATTTACACTTTAGTTCAAAAGTTTCCTTCTATAAAGTCTGTTAAAGGATCTATTGGTAAAATAACAAACGAAACTTATACGGTAACTATAAATCCTAGTGCTGACACTTTTATTTCTAATTATGATAGTGTTGTGCCTTTAGTTTTTACTTTAACACAACAAGCAGATGTTACACTAGTTTTTGGAAAAGATACTTCAGATTCTAGTATTTCTGATTTAACTTTTACTAGTACAAATGTTAGCAAGACAGATGCTGCTTTTTACAAAACAACAAAACTACAAAACTATTCAGATTTAACTTTATCTATAGCTGTAAAATATACTAGTTATTCTGCTGGTAATATTTATGTTAAAAATACTAACTACGATAATAATATTATAAAATCTAGTACTATAAAAGCTATAAACTATAGAGACGGACAAACAGGCCCTGCTAATACATATTATTTTGTTACAAGTAGCACAAGAACAGAAACAACAGCTGAAGATGGTACTTTAATAAAAACAAATATAGTTCCAGGGTCTACAGCTAGCTGGACGATAACACATAATAAGTTTGTAATTTTTAGTTTAGACGATAATAAAAATATTATTGATTTTGATGCGTGTAAGTTTAAATCTACTAATAGGTTTAGATTAGATAATACAAACGATATAAAGAGTGGTATGGAAGTAACTGGGCAAAATGTAAGTACTTTTGTTAATAGAGTTAGTAGGTGCGGTCAAGACATTATATTAGAAGACAAAATAATTATAAAACCAAATACTGTTTTAACTTTTACACAGCAAAATGATGTTTCAATTTCAACGGCAGATTTTGAATTAGATAAACCCGGTAAAATTACTGTTGTTTTTGATAGATCTGTTGATATACCAGAACAAACAGAAGTAACTTTTGACAGTGATAGATCTATAGTTAAAGGTATTATATCACAAGTTGGAAGTGGTAATACAGGTAATGGCGATGCTAATGATGTAGACTTAACATGTACTATTTCTGTTAAAAAGTTTGATAAAAACAATACGACTTATAACTTAGATATGAGTAAAATTGTTTCTGTAAAGCCAAATGCTTACAATCAAAGTGTTGTTACTGCTAAAAATACAACTATAGCAATAGATATGATAAGGTTTGACGATGATACTAACAGAACTAGCAAAACAGGTACTGTTGTTAGACCACCTAGTCATGGTTTGGTGTCAGCTTATAATACTACTGATGACGCTTTTGCATACGCGCCTAACAATAATTTTACTGGTAGTGATTCATTTACATTTACAATGAGTGATGGTACAAATACTAGTGATGAAAAAACAGTTTTAATAGAGGTTTTAGAAGGCGCTTCTGGTACTTCAGACACATTAAGTGGTGGTGGTGGATAATAATATAAAACAATAAATATGCCAATAATACAATTAACATTTAAAAAAAGAATAAACGTTTCTGTACAACTAGGTGACTTGGTTTATTTTTCAAACCCAACTCCTATTGGATCTGCTAGAGCCTGGCCTGATGAAGGTGGTGGTACTACAACACCTCATTTAACAAATGATCAAGCAGATATAATTTTAATAGGCCCTGTTCAAAGTATAAATGAACGTATATTTGAACCATTAGATCCACAGACTCAACAACCAACAGGAGAGCAGCAAATTTTTACAGATGTGTTAGCTGATATGGATCAAATTTTATTTAACCAATACTTTGCAGAATTAAGACCTCAAAGCTTTATAATGTTTAGTAAAGATAATAAAGCAAATATGGCTAACATGCTGGGTTACTATGCTTCTGTAGAGTATAGAAATAATTCAACTGACAAAGCAGAGCTGTTTGCTACAGGCATCGAAGTACATGAAAGTAGTAAATAAGTGGTAAAAAGTGTAACTATAAATATAAAATAAAAGAATATGAATAAATCACCATTTAAAGTATTAACATCAGCTGGTATAGGAGCTATAGCTGGAGTAGTTGGAGGTCTTGGCCAATTTGGTGTAAGTCTTGCTGGTAGAGGAGATAGAATAAGGGAGCAAAATGAAGCTGAAGCAGAAAATAGAAAAATGATGAATCAGTATAGAGATCTTGACACTAGTAATATATATGCTAACGTTAGAAATCCATACGAAAATATAGAAACTGAGTTTCAAAATGTTTATGAAGATTTAACAGTTAATCAACAACAAGCCCAGTTTGAAAAACAAATGGCGCAGCAACAACAATCAAACATAATGCAAGACTTACGAGGTGCAGCAGGTGGTAGTGGTATTGCTGGTTTAGCACAAGCTATGGCTAATCAAGGACAAATACAAGCGCAAAGAGCTAGTGCTTCAATAGGCATGCAAGAGTCACAAAACCAAAGATTAGCTGCTCAAGGTGCGCAACAAGCTATAGGCATGGAACAGCAAGCATTACGAACACAAATGGCTGGCGCAGCTCAAGCTCAACAAATGAGGTTGCAAGGTGAAGAACAATCAAGAGCATTAGATTACCAAAAAACAGGTACAATGCTAGGCATGTCACAACAACGATTAGCATCAGCTAATCAAGCTAGGCAACTCGCTGCACAACAACAAATGTCTGCTGTTGGTCAAATAGCTAGTGTTGGTATGCAAGCAATGGATCCAGACGTAAGTTTATTTACTAGTGATACTGGGGTTGATCCTGGCACTAATAACAACGACAATGCTAATAATAAAAATAAAAAGAAAAAAGAAGATAATTAATTATGGCAAAAAAAAGTTTAAGTTATGGTCCAAGTGAATCGTTAATACGAGGAGCTGCAGCTATTGGTCAAAGTAAGTTACCTGCAGACATGAAAGGTTTGCAAGCTATAACTATGTTTGGTAGTCAAAAAATAGAGCAGCAAAGACAAAGAGTTGCTGAAGCTAGAAAAAATATCGATGCTAGTGTTTCTGAAATATTAATAAATAACGGGGCTTTAGGCAATACGCATTTTGAGTATGCTACTAAGCAGGCTAATTTGTTTAAAGAAGATTACATGAGAGGTGTAGTTTTAAATAACGCTGAAGGAGAAATACTTAAAAACAAAGCTTTAAATTCTTTAGCTAAACTAAGCAACGGCGCTAATGAAGAACAACAATTAAAATTAAACTTTGCTAAAAATTGGGATGCTGGTTTGTATACAACTAATTTAGACATTACAGATTCTGAAGTATTAAAATTGTATTCAGAAGATAAGTATACATTAGACAATGATAAAGATGGAAATAAAATATATACTTTTGATATATCCGGAGTTACAGTTACACAAACATATGAAGACATAAAAGAGCTAACTAATAGGCTCAAAGACGGCGCAGATGGAAATAAAACTTTATCTGATGAGTTTGGTAATGTTTTGCAAAATCACGTGTTTAATCAATTTTTTGTTGGTGTAGATGAAGACGGAAAATCAAAATTTTTTAAACGAGGTGCCGCTGAACAATACTTTTTAAATCTTTTTAAAAAATCAGGAATAGCTTTTTCAGATCAAATGGCTGACAATAGATTTAACACAAAAACAATTAAAGAAATGTTGTTAGCAGATACTACTTTATTAGATGAAGTAACAAAGGTTATAAAAGACATACCTGATATAGATAATGAACAAGGTATTGGTATAAACGATGTAGTAGACGCACTGCTTAATCATAAAAATTCAGCTTTTAAAGAAGCTTTTGAAAACGGTAGTATTCAAAAAGTAATTGCTAATAGATTAACTAATGCTTTACTTAATGAAAACGCTGGCCTTGTAAAAAATGAATCAAAAATAAATCTACCAGGAGAAAAAAATAAAAAAACTACATTTAGTATTAATAGAAACGTTGTAAATCCAGCGTTTAGTTCAGATAGCAAAAAAAGAGATTTTTACGTAGGTAGCAAAGATATTAGCGTTGTTGAAGATAAGCTTAATAAATTATATAACAATGAATCTTTTCCTGATTTTGCTGGTAATATGTATGAACCAGAGTTTAGAGGTGAAGGAGAAAATAAAAAAGTAGTTGGTTATTTTGTTTATGCACAAGACGCTAGTTTAAATACAAAACAAACTAAAGAAGGTAAGTCCTACTTGTTATATATTGGAGGTGACGAAAGAGCTAAAGAAGAAATCAGAAGAATATATTTAGGTTTAGAATCTTACGAATATAAAGGTTCAAAAGGTGGTAAATATGATCCAAAATAAAATATAATGATAGAAGATTTATACACAGGCTTATATAATGACGGTAATTTTACCGGCACTCTAGAAGATTTTCAAATCAACATGCAAGATGTAAACTATAGAAAAATGTTACATAGTGGTATTGTTGAAGATGGTGATTTTACTGGTGATTTTAATGCTTTTGAAGAAGCTTACGCTCCTACTATAGTATCATCTGATCCAGCTAGAAAAAACAATAAGGTTGGGTTTATTAACATAGAAAAAGATAATCAAACTTGGCTTACAAATGTACCCTATTTAAACACTAAAAAACCAGAAGAAGTAATAGAAAATTTATTTCATATAGATAATACTACAGATGGATTAGATGGTTTTGTTAGAGAAAGAGCTGCTACAAAATATTTTGATTTAAGTTCTTTTGATGCGTCAAGACAAAAAATAATTAAAGGTAATCGTTATTTAGGTTATAGAAGATCAAAAGAAGATGATTTAAAAAGTTTTTTTGGCGAGCAAAAATATAACGAGTACATAAGCTATCAACAAACTGGTGAGTTACCTTTTAATAATATTGATTTTAAATCTATATTAAAATCAGAGTTATCAATAAGAACAAAAGAAAAACAAGAAGAGTATCTTGCTGGTTTAGAAACAGAAGATAGATCTAGAGCTTTAATAATGATGCCTGATATATTTGGTAACTTTCCTAATTTATCAACAGAAGCTTCTCGTAAAGCTGATGAAATAGAATATAGAGAGCTTTATCCATTATCAGGACCACTACTCGTTCCTACAACTAAAAAAGGTAGAGATGGAAAACTAAAAACATTTTATCCACCACAAAGTAAAGAATCACAATTTGTTAAGGGTAGTCCTCAAGCTTATACTGAAAACTTAAAACAACAAGAAAACTATTTAGTTTTTCAATCAAAAGATTTTGAAACTAAATTAAAAAAGTATCAAGACGATATGTCTGTGTTTCAAGAAGAAAACAAAGACTCAATTGATAGGCTAAATAGATTAGAGTCTCAAATAAAAGACTTAGGTAGTATTACTACTGATTCGTCTGCCGAAGACGTACAACAATACAATTATTTAGTTAACGAGTTTAATGCAACACAAAAAATATTAAAAAATAAAGGTTATAATGATGTGTTGCAAAAACTACTAAATACTAGAGAAGAGTTAACTAAAAAGTTTGATTATCTTCAAAATGTTTCTGCTAAGTTTGAAGATATAGCTATGGCTTCTAAAACCTTAGGTTTAAACTATAGCATTTTAGATAAAGCCGTGCATAATCTTGAAAAAGCTTTTTTAGGTGATATACCTACGCTACCACTTTATTTTGCTAAACTAGGCGCTGACGTTGTAGAATATCTTTTACCAGGAGAACAACAAGATGTTGAAATATTAGACGCTATACAAAATGGTTTTCAATCGCATATAAGTTATAACGAAAGTCTTCAAGAAAGAGGTTATGAGCAATTTAGAGCTCCTTTAAAAGCAGATCTTAGAACAACTCAAAATACTATTAGATATGCTTTAGATCAATTTGCTCAATCATCACCTACTATATTAACAATTTTAGGTGGTGGAGTTGTTGGTGGTATTGCCAAGCGTGCTATAGGCGCTACAGCTAGTAGAATTACTAGAACTCAAACAATGAAAAAAGTTGCTAACCAAACTATGAAATTATTTTTTGGTATGGAATCTGGTGGTTTTATAACAGACATAGAAATAAAACAAAGAAACGCAGCGGAAAATATTGCATTGTTAGAAGAAAAATATTCACAAGCTACAACGCCTGGTGAAAAAAGCAATATAATGCAACAAATAAGTGATCAACAAACAGCTCTAGATACTAATGAGTGGCAAAAAGCTTTTTCTTCTATTGCTTATGGTACTATTGCTGCTTACGCTGAAAGGCTAGGTACTTTAAATTATGTTTACGGTTTAAATGGTTTCGCTACGGCAGTTGGTAGCAACGCTTTTAAAAAGTATGTCTATGGACTTGGAAATAGAGTGTTTAATCTGAAAACAGAATATATTGAAGAAACAGCTACATTAATTGGTCAAAACATGATAGATGTAGTTGTTTTAGGTGAAGACAAAAGCTTGTTTGAAGGTATTGATAAAGATTTTTTAAACAACGTAGGTATAACTTCATTAGCTATTCAAGGACCTAGCATGGCTATGAATTCTTATAACATTATAAAAGATGAGTTTAAGAGTGTTAAAGATATAAACAAAAATAGAAAACTATATCAAGAGTTAATAAATGTTCAAGAAATGCTTGAAAATCCTTTAGATTACGGCATAAACAGTGACATGAGGTATAGTTTAGTACAAAGAAAAAGAGATATATTAAAAGAAGCTGCATTAAGTGATGTAATGACCGTACAAAAAGCAGCTAGAATGTCGCAAGAAGATTTACTTGAAGTATTTGAGCTTAATAGAAAAAATAGAAAAATTAGAAAAGAACTTCGTGATTTAGGTGCAGTTGGTGAAGATAGTAGATATGTAAAAAATACAAAAGAAAAATTACAAAAACAACTACAACAAAACGAAGCTAAAAGAACAGAGTATTTTAATAAACCTGAACAAAGAAGAAGAAAAAAGCTAGCAGATTTTTATAAAGAAAAAGGTATTGATCTTGATGGAATAACAGGAGAAGCAGAGTTTTATTTAGGTAGAAAAGAATTTAACGAAGATATTATAAGAGGTTTAGGTTCTAGTGTAATTAATTTTGAAGGTGATAATGCTAGACAAGATTTTGAAGCTTATTTAAAAAGAAAATTAGACTCAAAACAAATAACGCAAGAAGATTATAACAAAGCTTTGTCTGGATTTGATAGAAAATCATATGCACAGAACATTGGAGATGATGTAGTATTATTTGAAGATAATATAATGCAAGGTATAAGTGTTGGTGGTTTTAATGCAATGATGGCTTCAGCTTCACCTTTACACGAGCTCTTGCATATACAAAATAAAAAAGCAGGTATTGTAAATGATAAAGGAGTTGTACAAGCAGCTGTTATTGCCGTTAAAGAAATAAAAACTAGAATAGAAGAGTTATACGAGCGAGGCAAAATAAAAAAGTCTGATTACAAGCTTATACAAAGAAGAATAAAAAAATATGGCGACATGAAAAATGGAGCTAATTTAGAAGAACTTATAAATTTAGCTGGTGATTTAAAGGCTAGTGGAATTATGGGTAGAGAAAGCTTTTCATTAACTTTTGCTTTTAAATCTTTGTTAAACAAAGTAGCAAAAAAAGCTAACAAAGAAAACTCTTTGTTTTTTATGTTCAACGATGTTGACGATGTTTTAAGATATATTGATAGTTTTCACTCTCAAGCTAAAAAAGGTGATCTTTCTTTTGTTGATACAGATGAAGATAAAATAAACTCTATTAAAGAATCTATAGGTGTAGATACTTTTGATCAAATAAACGATCTTATACCTGAAGATGTAAAAACTAGAGATCAGTTTTTAGAGTTTTTTGTTGATCAACAGCGTAACGTTGAATTAGGTAAAGCATTAGCTCCTGACGGAATAATATATAACACTGTAAGAAAAAACACAACATCTGGTGAGTTTGAAACTGCTATAGATGAAGTTAGAGACAGGGTAATTAATTTTAATCCTGAAGCAACTAGAAGTGACGGTACTTTAGTTGGTAGAGAAGGTTTTACTGAGTCTATATTTGCTAACTTAAGATTTGCAAAAATGGTTGCTAGAAAAGAGTTAGCTAGTAAAAAACCTACCGAAACAATAGATACTAAAGAAGCTAGAGAGTTAGTTGCAGATGCTACTGATTTAGATAATATTCTAGCACAAGACTCTGATAACATTACTAAAGTTAATGTTTTACAAATAGGTAAAATAGCTAGTAAAAGAGATGGTATTGTTAATGTTGTTAGCGAGAAAGGTACATTTAGAGAAGTTATTGATAATAACGAAGGTAAAGTTGGTAGTATAATATTTGGTATACCAGAAAATAAAATAGCAAATAGAAACGATAATATAACAGTAGAAGACACTTTTGTTGATAACGAAGGTAACGAGTTAACAAAAGCTCAGCTAGACGCTGGTCAAACAGGTATACCAGTTAGATCAGAAGCTAAAAAAATACAAGACTTTTTTAAACCTATTAATACTGCTAAGAGTTTTATTCAAATACTACCTGAAACAAACGTATCTGAAAAAGATGCTGATATAAATAAGTTAGGTGAAAACTATGAGGTTTCAAGAGATGTTTTAGGTAGAGCTATAGGTTTGCCAAATTTGATATTAGAATATTTTTATAATAAAAAATTCAAACCAAATGGTAAAAGAGCCAGATCACAAGGTGAATCATCACAAGTTGGTTTGTGGGAATTAAAACCAGAGTTTACAAATCTTACAGATCAGCAATTAACAAAAGTTGCTGAGCAGTTTCAAAAAGATTTAGGTATTGACGAGCAGTCTATACCTAGAAGTGGTAAAGTAAAATCTGGTCAGTTTGTTAAAGGTGCTGCTGTAGTTATGTCTCAACAAGCATCATTGTCTGCAGCTCAAAGAATTAAAGAAGGTCAAACAAAAAAAGCTGAAGAAGTTGGAGATAAATCTAAAGTTAAAAAACTAAAACAAGAAACAGCAGATATTACAGCCGCACAAAGTAAAGTTGCATTTAGTGAAAGTACTTTAGATTTTCTTGGTGATTTATTTGCCAACAGTAAAACAGATCCTAATTTTAATTTAGATTTAGCTGGCCGTATTAAACTTGATACTTTACTAGTAAATAATAAATTAAGTAAAACTTTAAATTTATCAAAAGAAGTTTTAACTCCTGCTGGTAGGAAAAAAATAGTTGATAACTTTAAATCAATAATGAGACACGGGCCAAAAGAGATGTGGTTTGGTAGAAACGGTAAAGGCGCTTCTGTTTTTACAAAAAATAACGCTGATTATGGTATTAGTACTATGACAGAGACAAATCCTAATTATAACAAAGCTAAATCAGACGCTTTTAATCAATTAAAAAAAGACTTGTTAGTTGTAAGAGATGATAAAAATTATAACGATTACGGTGCTCCTATAAAAGATGCAAAAGGAAAAGTAATTACAGATTTTACTGTTAGTGGTTATAATACTTTATTAGGTGATCCAGATAAAGCAAAAAAGAATACAAAAAAGATTAATGATTTTAATAACAAGGTCACTGCGATACATAAAGCTTTATGGACTCGTTTTGCTAAAAGTATTAAAGATGATAAGAAACTAGCGCCTGTTATAGGTACTTATTTAAGATTAGTATCAAATGACACTGCGCATTGGCATAAGTTAGGCGCTGCTATTGTAGGTTATTCTACTAATCCAAAAGGCATTGGAAAAAGATTGTATGAATACGAGCATGCTATGCCAGCTACAGCTGCTTATTTGTATTTAATTAAAACTGCATTAGACAAAAAAGCTGACTTTAATTTAGCTTATAAAGCTGTTATGCAGAATTATAAATTAATAGCTTTAGATCGATTTGAAAATGCTAAACTTGGTAAAAACGGTCTTTCTCGAAGTATGCCTTTAAACTGGCGTTTAGATAAAAACTTTTGGTGGGAAAGATATTTTAATGAATTAGTTGATATAAACCCAAGCTCTATAGTTACTTTAGATGGAAAAACTTTTGCAGAAGCTTTTGATATACCATATGTTAAGTTAAACGAAAACATAAAAAACGGTACAATTACTAGTAAAGCTATTACAAAAAGTAAACAAACAGTAAAAGAAAGTAGAGGTATGTCTACTTTTGATTTTGATGAAACGTTAATAGATAAAGGTGAAAACTTTATTGTAGCTAAAAAAGGAAATGAAACTATTAAAATAAGTAGTGGTAGATGGCCTATTGACGGGCCAACATATGCAGAGCAAGGTTATAGTTTTGATTTTACAGATTTTGTAAATGTAAGAGGTGGTATTGACGGTCCTTTATTGCAAAAAATGAAAAATCAAATTAAAAAATTTGGGCCTAACAACGTTTTTGTTTTAACAGCAAGACCACCTGAAAGTGCTACAGCGATACACGAGTGGTTAAAAACAAAAGGTATAAACATACCATTTAAAAATATAACAGGTTTAGGTAACAGTACTGGTGATGCTAAAGCTATGTGGATGCTTGAGAAGTTTGCGGAAGGTTACAATGATATGTATTTTGTTGATGATGCTTTACCTAATGTTAAAGCGGTTAAAAACGTGTTAGATCAACTAGATATTAAATCAAAAGTTGTACAAGCTAAAGTTAAATTTAGCGAAGGTTTAGATAGTGTTTTTAATGATGTGCTTGAAGACGTTACTGGTATTGATTCTAAAAAACGATATTCACAATCTAAAGCTAGAAAACGTGGTGAAGGTAAAGGTAGATTTAGATTTTTTATTCCACCTTCACATGAAGATTTTTTAGGTTTGTTATACAATTTTATAGGTAAAGGCGAACAAGGTAACAAGCATAGAGACTTTTTTGAAAAAGCTTTAATTAAACCGCTAAACAAAGGTTATCAAGAATTAACAGCGGCTAAACAATCTATAGCTAATGACTATAAAAATCTTACAAAACAAATGCCTGATGTTAAAAAAATGTTAAATAAAAAAACACCTGATGGCGATTATTATTATTCAGATGCTATAAGGGTTTATTTATGGAATAAATCAGGCTTTGATATACCTGGTATGTCAAAAACAGATGTAAAAGATTTAGTTAATCTAGTGCAATCAGATGCTAAACTAAAAAAGTTTGCTAATACTGTAAGTTTAATATCAAAAATAGACGAAGGTTATGTAGAGCCAAGTGAAAATTGGGAAGTTGGTGACATAAGAACTGATTTAGCTGATGCTACTGGTAGAGTTGGTAGAGCAGGGTTTTTTACTGAATTTAATGAAAATGCAGAAATTATATTTTCAAAAGAAAATTTAAATAAAATTGAAGCTGCCTATGGTAGAAATTTTAGAGAAGCATTAGAAGATATGCTTATTAGAATAAAAACAGGTAGCAATAGACGTACTAGTAAAAACAAAATAGTAAATGGATTTTTAGATTATTTAAACGGATCTATTGGTGCTACAATGTTTTTCAACGCTAGATCTGCGGTATTACAAACTTTATCTTCTGTTAACTTTATAAACTTTGGTGACAATAATATATTTAAAGCGTCAGCCGCGTTTGCTAACCAGCCACAGTTTTGGAAAGACTTTAGTATGATATTTAATTCTGACGTACTAAAACAAAGAAGAGCTGGAGGCGAGTATAGATTAGATGCTAATGAAATAGCAGCGTTAGTAGCTAAATCAAAAACAACAACGGGTAAGGTAAGAGCGGCTATAAAACATTTGTTAAATTTAGGTTTTTTACCCACGCAAATAGCTGATAGTTTTGCTATATCTTTAGGTGGCTCTAGTTTTTATAGAAATAGAGTTAATACTTATTTAAAGCAAGGATTATCAAAAAAAGAAGCAGAGTCAAAAGCTTTTACGGACTTTCAAGACATATCAGAAGCAACGCAGCAGTCGGCAAGACCAGACAGAATATCACAACAACAAGCGTCTGTGCTTGGTAGATTAATACTAGCTTTTCAAAATACACCTTCACAGTACGCTAGATTAATTAAAAAATCTGGTTCTGATTTAATTAATAGAAGAAAATCACCGCCATATGACAGCCAGGTTAAAAGTGACATGTCTAATATATCAAGAATAATATATTATGGAGCTATACAAAATATAATATTTATGGGATTACAGTCTGCTTTATTCGCCATGCTGTTTGGTGAAGAAGAAGAAAAAGATGATGAGAAAACAAAAAAGTTTTTTAATAATAAAAAACAAAGAGTTATTAATGGTACGATAGACACTTTATTAAGAGGTAGTGGTGTTGCTGGTGCTGTAGTAGCCACTGTAAAAAATGCAGTTATAAAATATGGTCAACAACAAGAGAAAGGTTGGGGTAAACAGCTAGGTGTTATAAGCGATGAGTTGTTACAGTTATCGCCGCCAATAGGTATTAAAGCTAGAAAACTAGATAGCTTTGAAAGAACAATGGAGTTTAATAAAAAAGTAATAGATAAAATGGACACTTTTGATATTAATAATCCTATGTGGAGTGCTTATGCTCAGTTAGTAGAAGGCGCAACTAACATACCTTTAGCTAGACTGTATAGAAAAGTTGAAAATATTAGAGCTGCTTTAGATAACGAAAACGCTTACTGGCAAAGGATTGCTCTTGGTCTAGGTTGGGGTAAGTGGGAGCTTGGTATTGAAAATAAAGAAGTTGAAGCTATAAAGAAAGAATTAAAAAAAGTAAGAGATCCAAGAGGTAGTGGTAAACGTGGTGGTGGTAAACGGTAAAATTATAAAAAAACAAGTAATTATAAACAAAAAGTATCGTGGTGAAAAAAATATTAATATTATTAATGATTGTTTTAGCGGCTTGTTCAGCTCCAAAAAGTTGTTGCTCGCAAGAATTAGACGTTAAAAAACTATTAAAGTTTTCTACATTTTATGCTGCTATTAACGGCGGTACATCATTGTCTGATGTAAAAGTATTTTCAGTTGATAATAAGTTATCAACTACAACTATATCTACGCCTTAC
>Ga0098037_1000966_pt1 | contig 13454 bp, 23 predicted proteins | sample 5_EtaG_FD_75050 | JGI IMG/M metagenome (GOLD analysis project Ga0098037, IMG submission 75050) | Marine viral communities from the Subarctic Pacific Ocean - 5_ETSP_OMZ_AT15132 metaG | ecosystem: Environmental > Aquatic > Marine > Oceanic | place: Pacific Ocean | collected 2015-01-08 | reverse complement strand
TCACCGCTTGAGTCTACTGTTACAGCCTTCGATGCTTCAGATGTTCCCAGTGTGGTGATGTCTAAGTAGTTTAATTCTGCGGCAGTTGCCGTTACAGCGGTACTAGCTATAGATAACGCATCAGTTTCGAGAGTACCGTCAATATCGGCATCCCCGGATATATCAAGGCTGCCAGCGTCTAATTCACCTGTTAACGTAATATTACGAAAAGATGCAACATCTTTATTAGCGTCTGCCGTTACCGTTTTAGATGCTACTACTGTGCCAACAGCAGCGCCCGTGTCGTTATAATTAAGCTCTGCTGCGGTCGATGTAACTGTTGTGCTGGCAATAGATAATGCGTCTGTCTCTAACGTGCCGTCTATATCAGCATTACCACTGATATCTAAAGAAGCACCATCTATTTCTCCACTAGCTGTTACGGTAGTAAAAGTTCCTGCTGCCGCACTAGCCCCACCAATAACCGTCCCGTCAATCGTACCGCCATCTATGTTGACAGAGGAGAAAGACAGGTTAGCAGTTATATCAACTACTGCCGCTCCAGAACCTGCGCCATCTGCATAGATGATCTTACTGTCGCCATTTAAAACACTGACGTTAGCCCCGCTGCCTTGCGTAAAAGTAGCAGTCTGCCCACTGCTGTTTACTACTATGTAAACTTTATCTGCGTCATTAGGAGCAATAGTAATTGTGTTTGTGCCACTAGGAGAGCCACCAAGGACAAGGACTTTATACATGCCATCGCTTAACGTGCCGTCAGTAGTAGTTAATGTGTGCGTAGTTCCAGATAAGGTAATTGCACCGACACCATTAATGGATCGGTCAATAATGTCCATGTTGGTGTTAATTGTGTCACCCCAACTGCCTGACTGGTCCCCGTCTCCCGGTTTTTCTATCCCTGAATTTCCTGTATACGAACTTGCCATTTGATTATCCTAGCCTAACCAAGACACCGTAACTGTGCCAGAAGATCCTATAACGTCACCACTAGAACCCCAAATCCAACTTGTGTAATCGCCACCAAAAACAGCACTGTTTGCTTGTGCGTAACTAGCATCAGTACGGTTAAAAGCAGTGCCGCCTACAGTCATTGATATCCAACCACTGTTATCAACATGGGACGTTACATAAAAAGTTAATTGGTCATATTGACTTTCGTAAACACCGCCTATGGTCACGTCAAATCCTGAAAAATCTATGGTGTTTGTGCTTATAGAACCAAAACTACCTACCTGACCGTTTGCATCAAACCCAGTAACGCTTACGCCAAGCCCTATAACCCCGCTACCTATGGTTATAGTGTAATCACCTGTAGTCTGAGTGTCCGTAGCTCCAAAAAAATCTGTTAGTGATATAGCACCGCTAGTAGGAACACCGTTATTAGCTGTAATATTAGGGACAAGACTGCCGCCACGATAGTATTCAGTCAAAGAATGAGGGGCATCACCGCCAAACTCAGTAACTAAATCTCCAATATCAATAGGTGCTGAACTTGTAACCGCCATTGTTAAGAGTCCTCAAATTTGATCGTTTGAACATTGTTTCTTAACACACTTACTTCTTCTGACAACTCTTTAACAGCCTCAATCAATACACCTACTAAGTTTCCATAAGCCACCGATAAATGTTTGTCTTCTGTGTCATCTGTAACCACTACTTCAGGCATGACCTCTTGCATTTCTTGTGCAATAACGCCTACAGAGCGTTTGTCTTTTTTATCAAAGTACACACCACGCATGGCTTTTACTTTATCTAATGCGCTATCAATAGTTTCAATGTTTGATTTAAACCGCACGTCAGAGCTAACAGTAACTTCAGTGGTCGCAGTCAAAGTACCCGTTACATTAACTCCACCTGATGCTGTAGCTAATTTAACTGCGTTATCGTAATAAAGACTAACTGCGCCATTTTCTACAAATGCGGCCATAGATTCATCGCCGGCAGAGTTAACATTTACTTGGCTGCCTTTTATTACCAGCAATCCCGTACCAGTGCACTGTACGTAAGAGTCAGAACCATCGTGGTATAGCTGAAGGTCACTACTAGCACCAAGTTTAATAATATCGTTATCACCCATGTTAAGATGCGTAGCAAGGGTGGTTTCACCTGTTACCCCTAATGTCCCACTAATAGCTAGGTCTTGAGACATTACAACATCGCCATCAGCTTCTATTTGTATAGCGTCTGTATCACTTGCAGAGCCAATATATCCGGCATCAGCAATAAGTAACCCAGCACCAGAGGTAATAGCACCGCCTGTACCTAATGTTCCCGCAACGGTTACATTTGTAGTCCCTGTAGGGATTTCTATAACATCTGCGTCGGCATCGTTTTTGATGGTGACATCGTTTGTTGAGCCTTGTCCCGTAAGGATTAGTCCTTCTGCGGCAGTATAACCCATTGCTGCGTTATCACCTGCGCTGGTGTCACCTGTTGCCTCTACTGTAGACCCTGTTATAACTCCAGAGGCGGTTAAAGTAGCCGCTGTTACGGTTCCAGAGGCGGTTAAAGTAGCTGCGGTAGTTGTACCTGCTAAATCAACATCGGTTAATAAGTCATAAACAATACCTGCCGAAGCACCGCCACCATCGGTAGCGATCATTTTTACTTGACCCGCAGAAACTGCAACATTAGCCCCGCTTGATCCTTGCGAAAAAGTAAGTGTATAACTGGTTGCGTTTTCTACTATCCAAACTTTAGATACCGTATTTGGTGCAAGCGTTACCGTACAAGCTTGACCGCCACCTGTGCATTTTAAATAAAAACTTCTAGCCTCATCAGTAGAGCCGTCTGCTATAGTTATAGTGTGTGTTGAGGCATCTGCAATGGCTTCTGAGCCGTAACTAAAAGCTTCTGCTATTAGTTCTAGGTTAGTATTAGTGTTAGTTCCCCATGTACCAGACGCATCGCCTGTAGCCATTTCATTAAGTCTTAAATCATTTACATATGTACTTGCCATTTTCTTGTACCTTTACGCTGCTATGTTTGTCCAATCGGGGTCTTGGCTTGGTGAAATCTCACTAAAAGACGAAGATTGACTTGGTGTAATTTGACTAAAAGACGAAGATTGGCTTGGAACAATTGGACTCCAAACTAGTACGCCTCCACTTAACCCGGTAGCTGCAACACCTGTAGCAAAAGCATTGGTTACGTTAGTTGTAGTAACAGCGCCTACGTTTCCTGTTGCTGTGCTACCTGTAACCGAAACACTTACACCTACGCCTTGCACTATTGCAGGAGCAGCAGAGTTTACTGCAGCCGTAGCTATAGGAACCGCGCTTCGGTTCCAAGGACCAGAAGACCAAGATCCTCTATTCCAACCAGCTACATAGGCGTTTACTCCGCTCATTTAAGCAATCCGTATAATCGCGTTACTCGCATCCGCCGCAGGAAAAACAATTACAAAATCTCCGGAAGACGAAGATTTGTCTGCACCAAAATCTAAAACAACCACCGTTGGGTTGGTAACGCTAAGGGAGGTAGTATTTGGCGTACTGTTGTATATCAACGCCCCGCGAGCGTTAGATATAGTTGAAGATCCCCAAGTACTGTCTGCAAAATCTGTTAAAGCGGTTGTCCCAGATAAGGTTGGGTCAACTTTAGTTAACGTGTTTCCTCCAGCAGTGTATGCCGTTCCTGTAACTTCGTTACTTGTAGTATATGCTGTGGTAGCCGCTGTAAAAGACGCGCTATTTGTGTACATAGCTACTTTTACCGTGTCTCCTTTAAAATCGTGGCAGCCATACAAAAGTTCTTTTTTAAAGCTGCTGCACATAAAATTTCCGCTAAAAGCCATTTAAAGTCTCCTTATCAATTCCGCTAATTCGGGTTGTGCGGCATCTATTAACGCATTATAAACCGTTGTTCTATCACTCTTTATAGCCTCTTTCATGTAAAAAGTAACGGTTTTTATTAGTTCTTGTTTGTAGGCATGAGCTTGAGCTTTAACCATAGGATCTGCGTGGTCCGATACAGAAACTATGCGGTCAACGCACCGTTCTGCTATTTCTTCGGGCGTAAACCCCCGGTTATTGGTTGTTTGTACGTCTACTTTAAAAGTAGGCGGTAATTCCATGCTTAGTGCTTGTGTCATTGTCTTTGCCTAATAACTTGACCTGTCCTGTAAATATCTTGAGGTTCTTTCGCTTCTCCAAACATTTTTAAAGCAATGACTGCTTCTGAAAAACGTTTATTGTACTCTGCTAAAATATCTGCTTCGCCTTTCATGTAGGTATACGCTTCTACTAAACACCCGTACAAAAGACAAAATTTAGCATTTTCACTTAACCACGTAGTTCCGCTATCTCCTGCGGCGGTTAAACTGGCGGGTCTAAAAAAATAATGTAGTTCCGCTGCATAAGAAGAATCTGGGGTAGGCGCGATGATAAACGTATCTACATCGTAAATTCCGTAATATTTAGGTGTTCCTGTAGTAGAACTATTTGGGTTTACCGTCTGAATGAACGTTGCATCCTTGTAATCTAAAAATATTTTATTGCTGCTACTTGTAGCTGATAAAGAAAAAGGAGCTAAATAGTCTGTAGGGGCGGTTAGAAATTGATTAGAAGAGGTAAAAGTTCCAGAAACGTTCTTTTTGAACAAATCTAATTGAACTGTTTTTAAAATACGTTCTTCTGTTAGTTCTATAAAATCGTTTAAATGAGAAACAAACGAAGTTTCTTCGTTCTCTGTGTAATCTTGTATTGCCGTTTTTAAACCAGAATATGTAAAGCTCATGATGTGGTCACCGTAACTTGTCCTACTTTTCCCAAAGAAAGAACCGGAAAAAAGTTTGCAATTTCAGGGATAGGTGTTAAAACATAAACGTTTAACGCTTCTGCCTTGTCGGGTCGAGCGTTTCTAAGGGCTTCAGGGTCTATTACTTTTCGAGAGGGGTTCAGTTGAGGCTGTTTAGGTTCCCACTCATCGTGACCAACTAAAGAACCGTTCCACTCTTTTTTCATTTTATTCAAAGGGTAAGCAAACCCAGAACGATCTGAAATACCTAAAGCGTTTTTACCTGTTGCAAATTTAGACATCAGTTAAACCTAGTGTAACTTAAACTTGGAACTATATTAAAAGAAGCCCTGTCCCTATCTTCCGTAATAGCTCGTTGCATTTCTTCTTCGTAAAGAGTTTTTAGGACAGTAATTCGATCTGGAGCGCGTTTTATAGCTAAGTAATACGCTAATCCAGCCGCCAAACAAGGGTAAAACCTAAAAGGAACATCTAAATTGTCTGTAAAAGCATCTGAATCGTCCATTCTAACCAAACGGTTAAAAACAAAAACATCTGTATTGTTTTCCGGGGCGGGCCATATTTTTAATGTAGGGGTTATCTGCCTATCTATAAAAAACTGAGACGGCCTTCCCGTGCTGGCTTTGTTAGGTATGTTTAAATACGAGTCTCTGCTTAAACGTTCTGCGGCAAAATCGGTGTCATCTCTTTTTACAACTAAAGATAGTATATCTATAGTAGACCTAACGTTATCAAAACTAGGGACCGTAGAAACAGTGGACGAAGTTGAACTTGTTCCTCCCGTTATTGTTTCAGATGCTACAAAAGTACCTACAGGTATGGTAATAACCAACGTATTGGCTAAAAAATCAGAAGACGCAGCTGGTAAAGACGTTATCGTAGCAGTTGCGCCGCTAGTTGCCCCCGTCACCGTTTCTCCTACAGTAAAACCGGAAGAAGAAGCCGCAATTAAAGTTAAGGTCCCTGCAGGGTACTCTGTAACGCCAGAAGCTGCCGTAATTGACGTTTGTTGGACCGTCCACTGGTTTAGCCCTCGGTTAGCCCATTCTGCTAACATTAAATTTAAAGAGCGTTTAGCTGTTTTTAAGTCGTTTCCCGTTCTTACTTCTAAACCGCATCTTTCAAAAGCTTCTTCAATGTAGTCGCTTACGTCTAACTCAAAGTTTGTAGAACCTGAAGTAGCCATAATCTATCTCTTTTTAACGCCGCCACCGCCACGCATTCTACGAACGCCTGTTTTTTTAGTAACGCCTCCGCCACCACGCATTCTACGAACGCCTGTTTTTTTAGTAACGCCTCCGCCACCACGCATTCTACGAACGCCTGTTTTTTTAGTAATACCACCGCCACCACGTTTTCTACGAACGCCTGTTTTTTTAGTAATACCACCGCCACCACGTTTTCTACGAACGCCTGTTTTTTTAGTAATACCTTTACCCATTGCTTCTCGCTTTCGTGGCGAAATCATATTGTCATCCATTTTTTAATCTCCCATACAGTTCTGTACGTTTTTTAAAAATCTCGTTTACGTTATAGTTACCAGTATACCTATCGTAGTATCCCATTCTAGTTAATTTTTGAGAAGCGTCGTATAACTTCGTTAAACTCTGTATAAAAACCATAGAATAGGCTTCTTCTATGTTTGCTTCAAAATCTTCATCATCAATTAACTCATTTGTTTCATCGTCAGGATGAAAACCCATTAAAAAAATATCTTTGTTTTTAAAGCTTCCGGTAGATATTCTTTCATTTAAAACTTCTAAATTGTTATGAAAAAAATCTGTATCTTCTTCATAACTTAAATCTACTAAAATAACTAAATCTAAATTTCCATCAAAATTATCTATTTCGTCATACAATAATTGGTAAGAATCATTATAGTTAAAACTAAAACTTACTTTTTTCTCCATCCACGCTTTTTTAGCAAAAGGACAAACAGGCAAGTTGTTGTACTCTACGCTATTATGCTCTAAGCACTCTTCAGACCAAGATCGAATCTCATCTATTATTTCTTTTTCTAAGTCAACTTTAGGTAAAACGACACTCATTAGCATTTCCAGCGTCTTCTTGCTTGTCTTATTCGAGAATTAGGGTCATTTCTTGTTTTCGCCGAACTACGTTTAAGTTGTCCTAAAGATCTGGCGCAGTAAGACTTTCGCCGTTTTGCAGCCTTGCTTCCCGCTTTAACTTTACCCGTTACCGCCGTTTTTAACTTACTACCGGGGTTTGCTTTGCGATAAGCTTTAACCCCTTTTTTAGTCATTCCCGCCCCTTTTTTAGTGGGTCGGTAGTTCGCACCTTTTCCGGTAGTAGTTTTACGAATGGGTTTTTGTTTAGCCCTAGCCATAGAACGCAGTTATACTTGCAGATGTTCCTGCTGGAAGATCTAAGTAAACACCGTCTTTAAACAATATTCCATCATCAGGAATATAAGGGTCAATATAATCTTTCGTAGTTGTGGCTACTTTTACAGAAAATAAACTTGTCCCACTTATAGGGGACTCGTTGTAAAACGCTATATCTCCTATTGTTCCACCTGTAGTGCAGTGAAACCCTTTTAACCTTGCTCTTCCTGCAAAAACAACTGCTTGTCCGCCAGTAGTTCCGGCGGCAACTCCAACTGAAGTGTTGGTTCCAATAGAACCGTCTCCTGCAACCGAAGTAACTGTGTTAAAAAACTTTGTTCCGGTAACGGTGGTGTTGTTTGGCCCGGTAATATCTTCAGTCAAAGCATTTCCTGCAATGTCTGTTCCGGTAACCGTTATAGTTACACCTGAAATATTTCCACCAGAAGTTAACGTTACTTTAGCGGCTAAACCCGTCGTATGAAAAGTTCCTGCGGTAGCCGCAGCGGTTAACGTCATCGCAGCGGTGCCGGATGTTGTCTGTAAAGCTGCAAGCGATGCTGTAGATGCAGAAAGGTTGCTAGTATACGTTTTTACTTGAATATCTGACATATAAAACTCCTAAAATTTAGGCGGGCAAAGCCCACCTAAACCGTGTTTACTTACGCTATTTGGACGTATTCAATTATAAAAGTAAAAGAACCCGCAGTTGTAGCATCTACCGTATTAGTAATATTGCAATAGATAGTTCTTTCAGTGTCTGTGTATTGAACAGAAGCTGGGGCAGTTGTGCCATCTTGTGTCTGAAGAACCAAACTGGTCACAGTTACATTGTGTGCAACAACCGTTGTACCACCATCTAAAATTTCATCAGTCTGAGCAGCAACAATTTGTGCGCCAGAACTGCTAGTCCCAACTTCGTAACCAATGTCTCCTGTTCCTATTACGGGAGAAACGTCACAAAATATTTTAATGTCTGTAATGATAGTGTTTGCTGGTTGAGTAAATTCACCAATAGCGGGACTATCGCCAGCAGTTGTGTTAACCGTTACGCCTGTAGCAAAGCCAACATGCTTTAGGTATTTATCAGTAACAATTCCTGTAGAAGCAATTACGGCTGTGTCTGTAATAGCTCCTGTAGTTGCGTTTTTTGATATTACTTTAAAACCATTTTCTGAGCGAACTGGTCCGTTAAAACTTGTGTTAGCCATTTGACTGACCTCCTTATTAAAGGTTTTACTATAACGTCATAATAAGTGTCTGCTAGGGCAGTCGTTATAGCTTGTAAAAATCCTAGTTATATTGAGAGTACACAAAAAAGAAAAGGGGCACAAGGCCCCCTTTCATATACTTTAAAAGTATTAAGCTGCTCCAGCAGTACCGAATACAGACCGCCAATCAGAGACACCAAAGCTGTAACGCTCTCGTGCTTTGAAACGCATGTTTCCTGTATCAAAGTCTCCTTCCATCGCAGTACGGATAGGTGTGCGTTGAAATAGCTTGAAGCCATTTGGCGCATCCGTCTTGATGAAGAATCCATCAGTATCTGTTAAGAAGTGGTTTACAACCGCTCCTTCTGGCAACATACCCATAGACTTGTTTGCGTTAAGGTCGTTGTCTGAAGTACCAGAACGTAACGTAGAGTTTAGTAGCCTTTCAGCAGTAAATTGAAGCTCTTTAGGAATAATTAGCTTCATACCGCGAATAGCGACTTTTAGTCCGCGTTCGTCAGTTGCTCCAGCAACGTCAATTAACATTTGCTCTAAAGAAGTCTCATTCAAATCAGAAGCAGTAGACAAAACATTGCTTTGGTTGCCGCTGAGTGAAGGATGGCTTGCAGAACAAAGTGCAACTCCGTCACCAATCACGTTAGCACCAGTAGAAAAAGCGTTGTTCAAAATTGAAGCGGCTTTTATCTGCTTGGTTTGTGACATGGATCGTGCTAATGCACGGGTATATCGACTTGCTAGACGATCATAAAGATTGTCTTCAATAGCTTCTTCAGTAATGCTAAACGCAAGTGCAATAGTTTCGTGAGTATAACGAGCAGTGTAAGTTTCCTGTGCGTCATCAAACGATATTGCGCTGCCTTCTGACTTAACAGGAGCGGTGCCGAAGCCCGCAAGCATCACTTCCTCTTCAAACGCTCGGTCTGAAGATTCTTCGTCAAAGATTTCAGTATGCTCTCTTTCATAGCGGTCATACTCTAAGCCAAACAAGGCGTTAAGGCCCGGTTCTAACTCTTTCGCTAGTTGTGCGCGAGAAATAGCCATTTTTTAGCCTCCTTATACGCCAGTGGTTGAAGGTGTACCCGCAGCAATTGAACCCGTAGGTGCATTGAAGGAGTTGTTCAACCGAACAATTGCGCCGATTCCGGCAGATGCAAAGTCTGAATTAGCTTCGTCTTCAACCCAACCTAACACACGAAGTGATAGACTGTTAGTTGTAGCAAGAGTGCTAATAGCCAACCGACCAAGAGACAGACCTGTAGAGTCTGTTCCAGTTATTCCGGTAGATAGACTTGCGTTTAAAAAGACACTTGCGCGAGCATTTGCCTTACTAGTCCATGAAGCATCCGTTGCAATCACATATAGCTGACTAGGGTCGTCATTTATAAATGCTTGGACAGGAAAGTCACTGTCTGCCCCAGATCCGGGCCAGTAGTTGCTCCAAATTGTTTTTCCATTGACACTTGAGACATATTGACACCCTTGAAAAACACCAAGGTGACTTACTGTTCCACCAGCGGCGTTAGCCGTGTGGTCAATGTACCCAGAAGCAAGAGGAATAACCAATTGTCCGTGGTATATTTTATCAGAGTTGTCACTGGCAATTTCATAGGGAGAATAGCCTGTAAGACCAGTGGAGTTAGCACCTCCGCCCAATTTACTCAAAGGACGTAGGCCAAAGCTTCCATTAAGATTAGCCATTTTTATTTTCTCCTATGGGCATCGAATTATTTATCACGAGGCCCGCCAAAAGTTACACGAGTCTGACGTTCGGGACTACCAATCGTCATAGTCGAATGAGAGTTTTCTCGCATTAAGTCGTGATCTATTGCTTCCATTTGATCGGCGTTTTTATTCTTAAAATACTCCGTGCGCTCTTCAATGATTTCAATAGGTATTCTTGCGAGTACTAAACCGCCTACTCCAAACACTCCTTCAAATCGACCTGAATCTACAACAGGGGCTTCAAAGTCTGGAAATTCATCACTACGAACAAGTTCATAACCTTCTCGTAATTTTGCTGAAATGTTTTGGCGGTCGTCAAACCCCCTAACTTCAGCACGAATCCAACGATGCTTATACCCTTCGGGTGCAGGTGGAGCGTCTAACATAGACGGGGGTGACCAAGGTTTACGCTGACTGGTCTTCTCCCTAGTGTTTTTTGCGCGGGAAGTTCTGTTTACGCCTTCAAAGCCTTTTTTTGTCTCTTCAGTCATTTTCATTACTCCTTCACGTATTTCGCGTATTCTTCAAGCGGCACACCCAATCGTTTAGCAATAGTTACTTGGCTAGGGGTGAGTCTAACCTTCTTGTTATTGCGCCCATTTCCAGTATTGCGGCTAACTCCAGCTACGGTTTGGGCGGTTTTCTTGCTGGGAGCCGTATTAAATTTTTGCGGAAACGTATTATGTATCCGTGAATCTAACTCACTATAGTATTCATCGCTTTGCGGGTCAAATCCTTCTTCTTCAACCATTTTTTTGTGCAAACCAAAAGCAGCAAAAGTCATAGCCTCATCTTGACCAAACCAAGAGTTCTTTTCAGCCCACTTTTCGGCTTTTGCATCCGGTTTTTGTTCTACAGGTTGCTGCTGAACTTGTTGCGGCTGCTCCTGTTGTTGTGATTGCTGCTGTTCATACTGTTCTTGCTGTGCTTTAGCCATATTGTAGCGTTCTTGGGCTACAGCCATCTGAGTCATTTTTTTCTGAGCTTCCACAGTAGCTTCCGTATCGCCCATTTCTACAGCACGTTTTAAAGCTTCTTCGGCTTGCTGTTGCTCAACGGAGATTCTTCCTCCGTATTCGTCCATGTAGCCCTTGTCCAATTGATTTAATTTTTGTTTAGTTTCTTCCGCCTCTTTTGCTACATTTTGGGCGTAACGTATAGCTTCTTCTCTTTGCCTTTCCGCTTCACGCATTTTTTTGGTTAAGCGGTCAATTCTTTTTTGAACAGAAGACCCGTATTCTTCTTGCTCAGAGGGTGCTTCTTCCGAAGTTTCTGGGCTTAAATCTACTTCCGCAGCTTGATCTTCTGCTAATTCTACTTCGGGTTCTTCAATAGTAACTTCTGCGGCTTCTTCTTCGAAGTTTAGGTTGACGGTTCCGTCATCCGGCTCGTAAGCCTTTTCTTGAGTTTGTGACATGGTTCTTTGCCTCTAAAAGTTTAAGATGTCGTCGGGGTCGGTAATTGTGGACAAAACTTCGTCATCGTTAATGATACGAACTTCGCCCCCGTCAATACGAAACCGAGATCCCGCATAACGAGCAAAAATTACCCATTGTTTTTCTTCACACCAAGGCCCACTAGGAAACTTTGCCGTATCCTTGTACGCTAACGGTCCTTGTTTTAATACATAACCCACTACGGTTTGTATCTGACCGTCGTCTAAAACCTTATCTGGTATGTGTATTCCCCCTTCGGAGGTGCCTTTTCCACGATACGGTAAAATAAGCATACGCCAACCAGTAGGTGTAGGCATACGATCTATTAAACTTTGATCTAGTAAGGTGGGATCTAACACCCGGTTATCGGGTTCTACATAAATATTATCGACTTCTTCTGCTACGCTTTTAACGGCTTCAACCATCATTTAGCTCCTGTTTTTCTAAAAGGCTCGTGAGTTCCTGTAAAACATAGTTAAGAGCAATCATCTCGCCCATTAACTCTTTGTACTGTTCCATTGAATTAACCCCATTGTTTTCCAGTACTTCTAAAACAAGGGCTTTTCTGTCTCTGATTGTTTTTTGAACAAACTGAGCAAGTTGTATTGTATCCATAAATATCTTAGATTTTCAAATGTATTCTTAATATATCCTATATTTTAAACATTTGACATAGCTAAAGAGATATTTTGTGTTTCGTTGTTTCTTCGTATCCAACCTTTACCAAACGTTTTAAACGTGGTTAAGTCTCGATAAAACATTTCACGTTCTTTATGCAGCTCGCTAATTATACTAATTGGATCTGCACTTGCTACTGCTTTTAAAGTATTTGGACCTATAAGACCGTCTGCCGTAGAACCTACCGCTTTTTGTAAACCTTGTATAGCGCGTCGCGGCCCACTGTTCACGGCCCAGTCAAAAACAGAAAAATCTACGCCGGAAGGTAGGTCATTTGCCTTTACCGCATTCCAATAGTTTTTTTCATAAATTTCTTTAACATGTTGTATCGGTATGTTTTGTATTTCCTCGATAGAAACAGGTCGTTCTAAAAAACGCTCGTAGGTTTTTTTAGTAATACCTTGGTTTGTAGCTCCGCCCGGATCTTCCGGGTGATTAACATAACCACCTTCGTGTTTTAAAACTTCTTCGATAGACGTGTCTAAGTTTTCTTTCATGCGGGTTTTTTCTTTTTTGCGGGTGCTTTTTTTCTAACTTTAGCCACAGCCTCTACTTTAGCAACTTCTTTTTTTACGGGTTTTTTAGGCTTTTTCTTAAACAACTCATACGCTGCATAGCCTACTAAACCAATAAATATAAGTTCTAAAATGCTCATTATTCTTTATTCGGAGGCAACATTTTTGCCTTTCCTACATTCAAAGCAAGTAACTCAATTGCCTTGTAAAACTTACCCAAAAGCTCGTCGTCTTTTGGCGTATTAGTTACCGCAGCAATAAAACTTGCAGCGCATACAATAGTGGTCACAATGCCTATAAGATTGGTTATCCATTCAAACATTAGTCTTCCCCTTTATCATAGTCTCGGTAAAACTTTACAATAGTTAGTATGTTTTTGGTATATCTTTTAATTTCAGCCATATTCATGGCTAAGTTTTCGTATTGTTTAGTAGTCAGCGCATAGTAGGGTTTGCGCGGTGCTTTGTTTTCGTCAATCAAGCCAAGATAGGTTGTCATAGTTTCTGGGGTAAGCACTTCAAACTGCACATCAGTTAATTGCATTTCCATTGGTAATGGCGGGTGGTACATAGGCGGGCGCTCCGCTATGGTTTTAACCTCGACTTGTTTGGTGTTGGGCATCATCGAACACCCACCAACCAACAGTAAGCTAACCGCGAATATCAGCTTTCGCATCTGGAACCTCTATTTTTATCTCTGGTGTTTCAACAGGCTCTTCCTGTGGTTCAAACTGGTTAGGATCAGTAATCTTTACCAACGCTTCTTTTA
>Ga0098037_1000957_pt1 | contig 13513 bp, 17 predicted proteins | sample 5_EtaG_FD_75050 | JGI IMG/M metagenome (GOLD analysis project Ga0098037, IMG submission 75050) | Marine viral communities from the Subarctic Pacific Ocean - 5_ETSP_OMZ_AT15132 metaG | ecosystem: Environmental > Aquatic > Marine > Oceanic | place: Pacific Ocean | collected 2015-01-08 | reverse complement strand
GCTGCGTATCGTCCTTTAATAGGCAACGGTATCAACAGAGATACATCTGTTTATGTAGGTGTGCAAACACTTGAAAACAGCGGTATTGACCGTAGAGTTGATTTAATCCTCACAGAAGCTGGACTTGAGCTAAGTATGCCTGAGTGTCACGCTATGTGGACATAGGAGGTAGATTATGGCTAATCCAATGTACGGACAAAATAAAGCTGATGGTAATATTGGCTGGTTGCAAAACAATGGTCTTGTTAAAGATCACGGCACTTTAGGAGATAATCTAGTGCTTGTTGCGTCTGACCTAGTTAATGCAGTTGCTCACACTTGTGATCCAGCTGCTGCTAGAAACATTACTACACCTACGGCTGCATTAATAGTTGCTGAAATCAAAGTAAAAGCTAGTGATAGTAGATGCCTTACAGGCGATACTTTTCAATTCTGCTTTATCAACGGCGGTACAGCTGGTGATGATGAATCATGTACTATGGTTGGTGGTACAGGAGTTACTATTGTAGGCAATGCAGAGGTTGAAAATAAAGATACTGCCAGTGATGCTATTAGTAGTGGTTCTTCACTATGGGCTGTTCAAGTTACAAATGCTGCTTCAGGATCTGAAGCTGTATCTGTAATAAGACTATCTTAAGGAGGTAGATTATGGCAGATGGAAATGGAACTAAGTTAGCAGGGAAAGCTAGTTATCAGCCTGATTCGTATATATTCAATATGAATGATTCTGCTGCTTCATCTCATGCGTTAGATATGGGTGATAGTGGAAAAACATACTTGTTAGATGGTGGTGCTGCAGCTAGGACTATAACTTTACCAAAAGTAAAAGCTGGATTAAAGTTTAAGTTTATAGCAACCGATGTAACTACTGCCAGTACGATAGCAACTAATGAAGGAACAGCGTTAATAAAAGGTGGTATTCTTTTAGCAACTGCATGGGAAACATTAGCTGGTACTACTATAACAGCGACTACAGATAATGTTGTTGGCGACTGGATTGAACTTGTATCTGACGGTACTTACTGGTATATATCAGGGCAATCAGGTCATGCTAATGGCTTTACGGTAGCTTAGTTAATAAAAAAATGGACCTGCCCTTTCCCAAGGGATATTCTCTCCCCACGGAGAGGGTGGGTTTCATATAAGGAGATAAATGGCAACATATCAAGCACAGATAGAAGGTTTAACAAGTTTAACAATTGATACTGCACCAACAACTGCTGAGGTAACTCAATATTTAGTAGACGGTGTAAAAGAAGTAGCTAATCGTATTTTATTAGTTAAGCCAATTGAAACACCTAGATTTTGCAATACTACTACAAGCTCTAGTACTATAGCACAAACTGGTGCATTATACTCAGTAGTCAGAGAAGAAGAAGGTGGCAGTGTATTGCGTAAATGTGATCCAATTGATCCTAGTTTAAGATATGAAGCAACAGATGTAGATAGTTTTCAATATAGGTCAAAACATAATCCAGGATATTATGTATTAGATGATATTATACACTCTGTACCTATTGCAGATGGAGTAGCATTACAAGTTACTCAAGTGCAATACGATACTGATATAACTTTTGCATCTAGTGCAGTAAGTTTTATGCCTAGCGAATATGAATATTTAGTAGCATTATATGCTAGCATGAGATCATTACAAAACAAAATGGGCAGTTTGTCTGAAAACTCTGATATTACAACTGCTATAGCTAATGCAAATACAGCATTAGATAGAATATCTAGTTCTTTATACAATGGTATTGATAATTATGACGAAGCTCATAAAAGATTTAAACAAGTTAAAGTAGCATTAGATAATGCATCTAAGTTATTTAACGGAGACTTTCCAAATAGTCTTTCAGATACTGAGAGCTATTTAAAAATGGAAGATCCAGAAATGATAGAGGCTAGTTTGACTTCTATACAAACAGAAGCATCTGTCGCAGAAAAAGTTTTAACAGAATTAAATGTAATGGTAGACCTTCCTTTAAAAGAATCTCAAGGCTTTATGGCTGAAGTAAGTTCAAGATTAGGTTTATTATCACAAGATTACAATTGGTATAATGCTAAATATAAAGAATTGAAATCAGAGTATGATGGAGCATTTATGATTATGGCTCCACAGCAAAGGGGTGGAAATGAAAGTTAAAGAATTAGCTCAAAGAATTAATGCAGAAAATTTACCTACTGGTAGATTAATTGCGTATATTAAAGATGGCATGGTTGAGATGAATACTATATCTGAAACGCATGTAACTACTGAAAGATTTGATATAACAAAAGATCAAAGGTTTTATGAGTTACCAGGAGATTATATTAAAATATTAGATGTAAGGTGTAAAAATCATTTAAATACAAAAGATGAATATAGAAGTATTCCTAGGGGAATAGGCTCTGTATCGAATAAGGACGCTGATGGCCAATAAAAAAGAATATGGATATCAAATAAAAGGCAGTAAACTTTCTTTAGTAGAAAAAGATTTTACAACTACTGACGGATTAAACTATGTGTATTCGGGTACTAGTGGAGATGGTATTACCGACAACATACCTTCAGGCTCTACTGTTTACAAATCTCCGCTTACTACAATAGCAGATGGCTTAGAGATAGAGTATGTTCATATTCCTGATTATAGAATTAATGACATTGATGATGTATCTACAGTGTTAAATAGTGTTATAGGTAACGACGATGGATTTTTAAGTTTAGTTGATAGCACAACAACATTAGATTTTACTACTTTAGGCTTAGCGGTTAACGATTATATATTGCTTAGGAACGCAGGTAAATGGAACGGATTGCATAAAATATCAGCTTTACGAACAGGTGTTATTGATACTACTACTCCTAATTCAAAAGCTTCTAATGTTGCATTTGAAGAAACAGTTAATATGTATTATAATATAAATGTTTTAAATGATGAGAATGATGATATAGATTTACCTAGATATTTAGCTCAAGCTTTAGTTTATTATGTTAGAGCTAGGCTTGCAGAAGATACAATGAATATAGAAGTAAAAGAATATTTTATGAAAGAATTTAGAAAAATGGTGGAAAAGCATGAAAATGCTAAAGTGGCTGGCCCAAGATTGGCTATGCCAGGACGCCATGCAATACGATAACAAAACAAACCCATTCACGGACGGTCAGTCCTTAGGGTAGGAGGTAAATATGGCAACAAAAGCAAGTTTAAGAACTTTTACTGTTCAAGAAGCTAATAATGCTAAAGCTGGACAGGCAGGTTATAAAATTGTCGCTACTGGTGCTAATACTGGTACAGCGGCTGTAGGGGTTGAATATACTTCAATCACATCTCTGCATGACGATACAACAATCACAACTACAAGTAATGATGAAGCTGGTTTTCCAAATTGGGCTGGACAAGTAGTGCCTAAAGGAATCACTGTATATGGAAGATGGAATCTTGTAACAATCGGTGGCACTGCTGGATTAGCCATTGCGTATAGGGGGTAATTATGGCACATTCACATAGAGGTATAAGACAATATCAAGGAGACGAATCGGGTAACATAGGCTTAGGTCAATTAGGATTTAAAGCATTAACTACAGGTACATTAAGCACTGGCGATGGTAATTTTTTTATGATTAAGGTTGTAGGAGATGTAGCAACAGCTAATGTAGATATTGACGCTACTTGTCACCAAGGGGACCTATTAGACATTCATGCATGTGTAACAGGTGAAGTGATATATGGAGCTTTTAAAAACATTACAATATCAAATTTAAGCGTAAGCACAATGCAAGTATTGTGTTATTACGGCAACCCAATGGATTAATAAATAACAAGGAGTAAGACATGGCAGACAATTCATTTCTGAAAGGACAAAAATCGATTAATTTGTTCTCACAGAAAAAAGAAAAATCAAAAGATGAAGAGAGTGGATACGGCTCAAAAAGTAGAAAAAAAAGTGGTGGTAAAAAAGATAGCAGTAGAGGATATAGATCTGCAAGAAAAGGTGGATATAAAGTAGCGTCTAAATCAGCAGCAGTATCTAAATCTGTTAAAGCTCCTCCAAAAAAAGCAGAAAAACCAAAGGCACCGCCTAAGGCACCGCCTAAGGCACCACCTAAAGCGCCACCTAAAAAGAAAAAACCTTAATGGAAGATACTTTAAAAACTGTAGGTACAAGCACAGGAACTTTAGCTGTTAATTGGTGGCAGCTAGTTCCTGAAGTGTTAGGAGTAATGTTAATTGTCGCTAACATAATCTACGTAAGTGTAAAGATATATAAATTAATGAAATAGGAGAGAGTAATGGATATAGAGAATAATCTCGGTCAACTTAAAAAACAACTTAAAGAGGCAGAGGTAGTTTACTATAAAATCTTGGGAGCTGTAGAAGCATTAGAAGCTATTCAAGATGGAGAATCTAAAGAAGGTTCTCAAAACAAAAAAACAAAATAGGAGAGAATATGTCTAAACAAGACGTTGGTGTCGTTAAAAGAGCAATAGCGACGCCAGATAAGCATTTTCCGCTACATGATACACCAGCGATTAATGCACTATGTAAAGCAATAGAAATAGTAAAGCCAGATATATATGTTGATCTGGGAGATGTAGGGGAATGGTCAGCTTTTTCACATTGGAAATGGAAGCGTAAAAAAGCACCGCCATTAGAGTATATCATTAAAGACTTTGACAAAGATGTTAAAGATGTTAATAAAGGTATGGATATAATAGATGAAGCATTGGATAAAGCAGGGTGTAAAGAAAAGCATATTACTGAAGGCAACCATGATGATTGGCTTAATATGGCTGTTGAAAAATACCCTTATATTCCACAATACAAATTTGCTAATGCCGTTAATTTGGCTGACAGGGGATACAAGTATCATCCGTTTGGCAAGCATCTAAAGATAGGAAAGCTATACTTTTATCATGGTCATCAATATGGAGGACAGTATCATACATCAAATCATTTAAGAAAACTTGGATGCAATGTTATGTATGGTCACTGGCATGATTTGCAACAAATGTCAGCTACACATATGGATGGACCTAAGTCAGCCTGGAGTATTGGATGCTTAAAAGATATGAGCGGCAAAGCTAATCAATGGCTATCCAATAGAAGGATAAATTGGGCTCATGCATTTGCTATAATAGATTTTTATGGCAGAGGACAGTTTACGGTAGATGTAGTACAGATAATCAACGGTAAATGTTGTGTATGGGGGGAAATGATAGATGGGAATAAGTAATGGATTTATTTGCAATAATAGAAAAGTTCGGGATACCAGTAGCAGTAGCATGTGCTTTTGGCTTCTTTATTTGGCGTCAGAACGCCTTTATTCAGAACGAGTTGATGTCAGAGCTGGAACAGGATTTTAAACGCCTAGAAATGATAATTATAAAGCTTATAGATCAACAGAAAAAAATGCAAATAGAACAAAGAGGTATACTTAGATCCTATCAAGCATTAGTAGAAATAGTAACTAACTTAATTAAAAAGGAGAAGAATGGTGAGTAAAGTAATTGGATATGTAATGAAAAACATATTGACAGAATCGGTAGTAAAAAGTGTAGTTGGTGTATTAGGAGACTATTTAGTTAATTCATCAAAAAATAAATTAGACAATGTATTATGGAGTAAGGTTAAAAAAAGCCTTAAAATATAATGCTCAACAAAACCCGTCTTAAAGGAAAAGATAAAGACATAGATGGTCAGGGGAAAGTTAAATTTTCTTATTTAAAAAAGAAAGGAAAGCATAAGCGTGGCAAAGACAATACTGCAAATAAATAAGTTTGAAGGAGGATTAGTTAACTACTATGATGGACGAGACCTTCCTGAAAATGCATTGCATGAAGCCACTGGAGTTATGTGTGATGTTACAGGCAAAGTTCGATCAATGGGTGGAGCTGTTATTCACGGAGACTTTCCAGACGATTTTGAAGGTAATTTTGTTCCTGGGTATGGGTTGTTTGCATTCACTGCAGATCATAGCATTGTTAGCAATACTGAAAAAGAAGTTGACGTTATTGCATATCAAAATGGTAATTTTTTAAATATATATGAAGCTGGTTCGGTACTGCAGTCTAATGCTGCTACTTCAGGGGTTTTATTAGAAAATAAAATTAAAATATCTACATCTGGGTCTGGAGCATCAGAAGTGCGTCCTGTATTTTATTATATAGATGGTGGCTTAAGGGTTAATGACAGAACAATTAATAATATTTCTAGCAAATATTCAAGAGTATTTAAATTCATTGACAAAAGATGGTTTGGTGGAATTTTAGAAAGTAGTGCTGTTTATAACAATGGAGGGACTAATGGATATGCTGTTGGTCCTCAATGGTTTTCTTTAGACGCACCTGTATTTGCACCTAGCTGTATAGCAAATAGCAATAAAGGTCAATTGATTTGCAATGGAGATGGATTTGGCGCATTGTCTACATCTATAGGCGATACTGAATTTGCTCAAGTAGAATTAAGTACAGGGAATATTCATTTAGAAGTTGTAGCTGATAGTGGCATAGCTGGAGAGTTTAGCGGAGATGAAGCTTTGCAGTTTGGCATGAGCTTTGTTTATGACGATGGTCAAGAGTCTCCTGTAACAACTTTTCTTCATACCGACGGAACTAATGCTTTAGAAGATAGCTCTGCGATTAGTACTGCACATGCATTAAAATTTAAAATTGCAGTAGGCTTTGATGGTGAAGGTTCAGTTCCTGGCCAATCAGATAGTCATAAACCTTTTGATCCACGAACTGTAGGAGTTAGACTTTATTTAGTTGGTGATTCGCTAGGGATAAAAGAAGACCCTGAATATTTAGCATATTTACATTTTGGTACGGATACTCAAACTGATCCTCATTATATAGAATCTCATGCAGGAGATAGATTAGATAGTACCAATTTTGCTATGCAAAATACAGTATACTCTAACAATGGAATTAAAATGAGTAATTTTTTAGTTATTAAAAAATTGCCTGCATTAACTTATAGACATTTAACAGGAGTGTCACATATAGAAAAAAGCACTGCTGCTAAATATAAAACTGCAGTAGTTATCAATAGACGAGCTTTTGCAGGAGGAGTAAAAAGGTTGCCTTTTAATACTGCTGAAATTGTAGGAGGAAGTTTTACTGGAACAGTTAATGATATTTATACAACAGGGAATTGCGTTAAACAATGTGCCACTATATGGGACAGCTATGACCCTGAACCAGATAGAATGCTTATATCTGAAGAAAATCAATTTGATATCTTTCCTGCTAGTAATGAAATTGATGTTGCTATTAATGATGGAGAGCAAATTACACAACTAATGGCTTTTGCTGATAGGGTTTTGCAATTTAAAAATAAAACATTATATATAATTAATATATCTAAAGATGTTGAATATCTTGAATCACAACATAAATATATGGGAGTAGAGCATCCTTATCAAACGTGCATGACTGAATATGGTCCTGTTTGGGTAAATCGAAATGGATGCTTTTTATATGACGGTGAAAAAATAACTAATTTAATTCTTGGAAAATTAAATCCAACTGAAGGTATGACTTCTGGTGTAAGAGGTTGGTATGATTTTATTGGGAAAAATGGAATGATAGGATATATACAAGAATTAAAACAAATACTTGTATTTCAAGATCCTGTTAATTACATGGAAAACAATAATGATGTTACTGATCTTGGAAGGTCAGATGTAATGATATATGATTTACAAACAGGTTCATGGACTCATGGAAAAGATACAATAAGTGGATATTCAAAATCTAATATTATTATGAATTATGATGATACTTGCATGTTTATTTCTGAAAGTGTAGATAATTCTGAAAGTGTTGATATATATAATCCTGTACAAGCAAACATTGGAACAAATGCGCAATGGATTATTTCACAAGTAAATGGTGAATGGACTGCAACTGATACAAAGTTTACAATTGGATCGACTGATATAACTAATCAATTTTCATATCCTTTAAACGCCAATGTTGGTATAGATGGGGTAACGGAAAGTTTTGGTGTTTTTTTAGAAAGAATGATATCTGAAAAAGTAGGAAACGACTTGTTTACTTTTCTAACCAATAGTACTTTAAGTATATATAGAAACGCAAGTAATATTCTTTCTACTGGAGAGCTTTATGCAAATAATACTTTAACTGTTACAAATGCGCCTACTGCAACTTATGTCGATATAGCTGCTAGCACAATTACAAAACCATCTGCTCTTCATATTAAAGAAGGTTCTAGTGGAGGAACTCTTCCAGACGAGTCAACAGTAAACTATGGAGTTAATGGAGAAGTATCTTTATGCGCTCCTAACGAAGTAAGCGGCTCAACTTGGGAAACTAACAATTCTTATCCTTCATGCGTTATTGCATATCATATGCACATTGATCCTTTGAGCATGGGTCCTGAAATACCTGCTACAACGAATGTGGAAAAAGCACCTTCTTTTTTAGGTGATAGTTTAAGTTCGTATCAAGAAGAAGGTGTTCCTAGATATCAAAATATAGGAAAGTCTCAAATATATTTAACTAAAACAGGTGGAGGAGATTTAAATGCTGCAGGGGGAGATCCTTATGATGGAGTTTCTTCTGTAAAAATTGATTTAAATTTATCTCATGTAGGATTTCATGAAAAAGCATACATTGAAGGGCATGCATTAGGGAATAATAATTTATTAGATACTCCAAATAATGGATATCTTGAATACGGTTTAAGTACTGGAACAGGTTGGCATACTAATAATAACACCACATTTACTAGCATAAACATGTCTATACCTTCAGGAGACTTGGAAGGCATTGTGTCTGTTAATGAAGATGAGTTAATTAATGGCTCTGGTGACTTGTTAGATTTTGAGAGTGATTTAGGTGGCAGTGGAAGAGACTTTTCACGCATTCCTGATCTTGATTTTAGTGCTGTGCCTACAACAATAAATATGGACTGGCAAATTCCAGGTGTAGTTTTTAGAGTAAACGCAGATGATATGATTATTACTGTTCTTGGAGATAAAAGTGGAAGTTTTACTTTAAGCCAAGATATAGTAATTGCAAATGCAACTTTATCAGGTAATAATTTTGGAGGTAATGCATTAATACTAGATAGTATTGATTTAATAACTCCTTTTACCACGATTGTTAGCGGACAGAGCAGAGATGCTGATTTAGGTACTTGGAACAATGACTGTTATGACCAATGGGGAAACAATACCTGCGCTATGATAGATCATGCTCCAGCACATTATTGGGGAGCTGCAGCTAAAGTAACAGTCTTAAAATTTAAAAAAATAGATCAAAGCGATACTGTACAAAACATTTGGACTAGCGCTGGTACTTATGGAGATCATGCTACAGTAAGATTTACCAATGGAGTTACTACTTTAGCAATTGAAAATAGCGGGGAGCCAATACAAGACGGTGTAGCTCCAATTCAAGGAGAACATACATTGCATCCTAGAAGAAATGGTGCTGTATCTGAGGGTTTATTATACAAACTTAATATACAAGGTAATGATGGATTTGTTTATTCTGACGGTTTAACAACTACAACTAATTTGGGTGACGACGATTTTGACCTTGCATTAAGATTGTCCAATATAACAGAATTAATTCACCAAACACATCCTTCTATGTTTTCAAGTATTAAAGTATTAAAAAGCGATACAGGGATAACTAATATTTCAGGAAGCGGGTTAATTGTTAAAGTGCAAGGAAATTGGACTAACTATATAAAACCAGGAGATATGTTTGAAGTAAGACAAGCTCAGCAAGATGGAAATAGTTTGGCAAGAACTCATTATCGAATTAAATCAGTAGCTGCTTATTCTGATCCTTACACTCCTATTACTATTTGTAGTGCGTCAGATGAAATAGGTGGTGGGGCTGATCTAGTAAATGCATTTCACCCTGTAAAAGAAGTTGACGGAGATACTGCAAGTGGAGATTATTCAAATGCTCATGTTGTTTTTTCTATAGTACATATTACTTCTTACAGTTTAAGTGATTCAATATCTGCATTAAATGTTTCAGGATGGGTGTCATTAGGAATAGATATTAATAAATTTAACAATGGATATTCATCTAATTTTCCTCAAACTTTAGATGTAAGAACTAGAGATATAGATTTTGGAGTACCTTCTAGCATGAAAGTATTTTACAATTTAATTGTAACTAGCAAATGTCAAAGCCCAGTTTCAGTGCAAGTATCTTATGATGGAAAGTCTTCATATGAAGAAATTGGAAGGCTTGATATTTCTGCGACCTGGATTGCTTCTACTTTTTATTTTGATTCAGTAAATAGGATTCCTAAAAAAGCTCATTCTATTCAAGTTAGATTTGAAAGCGTTGTAGGACAAGTTGTTAATTTTGAATTAAACGATGTTACCTTGGTATATAGGAGCATATAATGCCTAAATATTCATCAGCAGAAAGACAACTTAGACATTTAAAAGGGTTTAGAGTTAAGACTGGAATGGGTTTACCTAAACCTTCTGAAGGTTCTGACGGTGAATTAACATTGCGAATGACTAAGTCAGGCTTAAAACTTTTATGCAAATTTAAAAACAAATGGTATGGAGTAGGAGATCAGTCTCTTCAAGAAGCTGCTGGCGCAGATTTAGACACTCCCAACAGTATATCTCAAAGTGGCACTACCATCAATTCTAGAACAGGAGCATTATTGATGGGTGGAGTTATTGCTATGGGAGGGCAAAGAACTAGGGGAGGATTGCAATATTGGGACGGAAGAGTTTCTGCTTCATTATCTCCTCCTATTAACTCAGACGGTAATACAACTTCAGGATTAAGATTTCACACAGAAAACAACAGTGTAATAATTCAAGATGTTGATACATTTTTAACAGCTACTAAAAAGTTATATTTTGATGGATTAGGTGGACATACTTATATACATGAGTCTTCTGCAGATGTATTAGATATGTATGTAGGTGGAGATAAAATATTTGAAGCTAATGAAGCTGCCTTAGGGAATAACTTTGATTTTTGGGACAATGTAGATGTAAGGTTAAAAGCTACAACAAACTCTGCAACTGCAGCTTCTACATTGCAATTTGACACTCAAAGAGGGACTAGCACTACCACACGCTATGGCCAAGATGGCGATCTTATAGGGAAAATTGTTTTTCAAGGAAGAAATGATGGTGCTTCTAATGTGATTGATGGAAGCCCTGTTGCTCAACCTGTAGTATATGGTCAGATAGAGTCTACAATAATAGATGCTTCTGATGGAACCGATACTGGACTTTTAGAAATTGATTCGAGTGGAGATATAACATTAGATGCTGGAGGAGATATTACTCTCGATGCTGCAGGTAGTGATATTAATTTTAATGTTGCAGGTACAGGTCCTAGGTTAAATTGGAACTCAGGTCAAGGACTTAGAATATATTCTCCTAACGATTTAAATGACATGTTCAACATACTTGTAGGGATAGACCATGGTGCAACTACGATTTCTACTAATGATGCGTCTGGATCTCAAGGTCATCTTACTATAGCACCTGATGGTGATTTGTATATAGGTAGTGCTACAGGCAAGTTTAAAGCTAAAATGGGAAATACAGAATTTAGTGCTCCTGATAGCGCTTATGCAGGTATGATATTAGCATATACGCATTTAACAACTACAGGGGGAAATGAAGAATTTTCAGTTGGGACAACTCATGTTGTTATAGACTCAAATGGAAAAGTATCATTTGTAGCTCCTCCAAGTGGCAATGTAGAAATAGAATTTAGTATATTCAGAGATTCATCTTCATCAAACAAGACTGTGCAGTTTTCTTTATCTACTGCTGCAATTTATAATCTCGCATCAGCAGAAACTGGAGACGGGTCTACAACTTATGATTTGGTAACTTCTTATGGCTTTGATACTGCAGATGAAACAGATGATAGATACTTAACAGGTAAATTTGTCGTAGGTGGATTAACGTCAGGAACCGCTTATACATATTGGTTAGCAGCTGGAGGAAGTTCTACTACTTATTTAAAATGGGGAGGGCTTACATCTACAAATCCAGATAGATATTTTCCTCCCTTTGTAATAAAGGCAACAGCATTGCCTACACTTATTACACCGTAGGAATAAAAATGGTTGCATATAACATAGTAAGTATATTAAATTATTCTGATTTTTTCTATTTAAAAAAGGAGTGCCAATGAGTGAGTTTAAAGCAAAGTTAGCAACTATTGTTGATGAAGCACAAGATGAATTAATGAGTAGTTTTAATGATATGCAAACTCGAAATCAAGATGCTGCTACTCGTTCTATGTGGGGCGGTATTATAGGAGCAGTTGGTCTTCCTTTATTAGTAGGAGCATTGACTGGAGGGGTTGGTCTTGTTGCTGCATCTGCTTTAGCGGGTATTGGCAGTAGAGTAGGTAGAGAAGTGGGAGAACGTACTGAAGGATGGTCTGATATTGCTGACGAAGGAGTAAGTGCTTTAGCTTTTAGAGAAGGTGTTACGGTAGACGATATAGAATCACGAGGAATATTAACTAATTTTGAAAGTGAATTAGAATCTAATCTTGATATGCAATGGGGAGATTTTGATCAAGAGCAATATGTTAGCTCCGCAAAAGATGCAGCGTCTGCTTTTATACTAGGTGGAGGCATGAAAGTTATGAAAACAGGGTTTGGCTCAGATCAGTTAACCTCACTAGTTGATCCAAGCCAAGGCATAGGGCCACCTCAACAGATTACTAATATAGATCCAAATATGATAGATAGATTAAAATATATTGCGTCTCAAGATTATAATTTTAATCCTGTTAATTTTATAAAAGGTATGAATGACGCTAGAAAAGCAGATGTACCAACAAGTGAGCCTATAGTTAATACAAGCAGTGTGACTACTGTTCAGTCTACTCCTTCAATCTTGATAGATGATGCTGATGATTATTACGACGATATATTTGAAGGTTTAGATCTTTTAGATTTTGAAGAATCAATGTTTGATGAAGGAACAATGTAATGGCTAATTGGTGGGAATTAGATAACTGGTCAGATTGGGACACCCTTGGAGAAGGGTCAGGTCAACAATATGGTCTTGAAAATTTAGATTTAATTCAAGAAGGTTTTGAAAAATTGTATGCACAAGACATTCCTTTTACAGAAGCATCAAGTCTTGCTGGATCTGATTATTTAGATTCTAGTAGATATAAACAAGAAGAATTAATTAGAGAATCATTTGGCCAAGAGTTTAAAGATTTTGAATTAAATAAAGCTGCTCGATCTGTACAATTAGGAGAAGTTTCAGAAAATGTTCAGCGTTCTATTGGCAAAAGTGGTTTTGCTGGAGGAGGTACAGCTAGAGCTAACCTTGAATCTTTAACAGATGAATATGCAGGTGTAGCAGACTTAGCACATAAGTCAATGAAAAGTAAACAACTAAGTGCAACAAGTGCAATCTATGATGTTAGAAAATCATTTGTAGATAAACTTTGGGAAGACTATTCTGCATATCAAGAAACAGATCCTAATTTTAATCCCGACTGGGATCTTTTTGAAAGAAGATTTGTTGT
>Ga0098037_1000955_pt1 | contig 13531 bp, 25 predicted proteins | sample 5_EtaG_FD_75050 | JGI IMG/M metagenome (GOLD analysis project Ga0098037, IMG submission 75050) | Marine viral communities from the Subarctic Pacific Ocean - 5_ETSP_OMZ_AT15132 metaG | ecosystem: Environmental > Aquatic > Marine > Oceanic | place: Pacific Ocean | collected 2015-01-08 | reverse complement strand
TATCTACTTACATTATATAGTTAGAGATGATTATAATGTAGATAATAGATATATCATTACTAAAAAAGGTTTTGAATTAAGTTAAAAAATATTTGGCTTCCCAAGATAGGATTTATATATTTAGATAATTAAAAAATAAAGGTTATGAAAAAAGTTTTAAAATACATTAATAATAATATAGTAGAGTTAGTAGCATTTAGAGACACAGCAATTTTAGTTGTTATGTTTTACATTGCTTGGTTAGTTGTTAAATTTGCAATTTTAAATTTATCATGAGAGAAAATATAAAAAGATACACAGTAGTAATAGACACATATGTCTATGCTCAAGGAGATGAAGAAGCTAGAAAAATAGCTCATAGTATTAAAAGAAATATCACTGAAGGTGATCATACTAAAGTGATAGAAATATCAGAAACACCATTTGCAAGCCTTCAATCTAGAGAATTAAAAGATCTCAGTGAACCAAAAATAAATGGAGATACAGTTTGGACTGAGAAAGATGAATTACCATTTTAATTATGAAAAAAATGAAAGGTAGATATTATTGTGAAGAAAATGATAGTCCAACTTATCAAGCTATAATAGCTGAAAAGTTAAGGTTTGAAAAGAAAGAAATTATCTCAACAAAAAGAGGAAAGAGAAAATTACAACAAACGAGTCAAAGTAACTATTGACTAGTGTGCCACACATGATGAGAAATAGTATAGTTAACTATAGTGGATAGAAGGGTGATGGACATAAGAGCCACTTAACGTGATGACGCCCAGGTTTAGATTAGCCTGCCGAAATAAAAATAAGGTATAAAACAAATGACAACGGTTCCTTAGCTTAATCTACTTTAAACTCCCCTGTGGATATGCTTGGCTTCTGGCTAAATTGACGTTATATTTATGATGTAAGTAAGTTAAGAAATACGTTAAATAAAGGTTATGAATAAATTTAGTATAAAAAATCAAGAAGAAAAAGTTGAATGTTTAATGTGGATCTCAGATCTATATAAAGATGTTTATGGTTTTAGACCAAGAGGTTATAATTTTGAAGCATGGTCATTTCAAGAATTAACTGATTTTGTTAATGACTTATCTGAGGAGAGTGAAAAAGAAGCTGAGTATGAGAGACAAATGGAGGAAAAAGCAATTAAAGATGTTATGTCTTTAGGTTGTGATAAAGAAACAGCTTTAAGATGGTTAGATCAAGCAGATGCTTATTTCATTTATGGTGATGATGATTTTTATCAAGATAGTATTGATAAGTATGGTTGGGTGGTTAAACATTTTGATAACGTTTGTGCGTAAATGTTTGGCCTCCAGGTAAATGGATGTTATATTTACGAGGTAAGTAAGTTAAGAAATATATAAAATAAAGGTTATGAATAAAGTAGAAATTAAAAAAGCAGTAGGGTTAGTACAAAGAGAATTAACTAAGTATGGTTTAATGACACCAGGTAAAGGTATTGATTTCAAAGTTTCAATTATGGTGGAACAAATTGAGAATGATAGAGGTAGAGTGGTTCCACATTTAGTAGCTAAGTGGAATGAAACAGCTAGTATGATTAATGAGACTAAAGATGGTTTTACATATGGTATATTAGAGAGAGAAAGTTTTGGTGAATTAGATAGATATTTCAATGCTGAATTATTCGTTAATGGTATTATCCAAAGAGCAGAATGGATTAAAGCTGATCATAAAGATTGTGTTGAGTATTTAAAATCAGAACCATTTGGCCACCCAGCACTGTTTCCAGTGTGGAAAAAGAGTCAAAAAGTAAGTGTGTAAATGTTTGGCCTCCAGGTAAATGGATGTTATATTTACGAGGTAAGTAAGTTAAGAAATACGTAAAAATTAAAAATTAAGGTTATGTTAAAAGAAAATGTTAAAATAGTTAAGAGATGGAAGCCAGAATTGGTTAAGATGAATGATGTAAAATTCGATAAGAATTTATTTAAACCAATGAAAACAGGTAAAAAAGTGGATTCACTTTTAAGTAGTGAAGGTGGATTAATGAAAGGTACAAATTTTGCATTTGTTGGAGATCCAGGAGTTGGTAAAAGTACTGTTATGTTAGATATTTTATCTGATTTACAAAAGAAAAAACAAAAAGTATTATTCATCTCAGGTGAGATGACAAGCATTGATATGTTTGGTTATGTTAAAAGATTTCCTAAATTTGGTAAATTGCCTATTTTATTTATGGGTGATTATATAGAAAAAGATCCAATGGTTGTATTAACTAGTGTTTTGAGTGAAGGATTTGATGTTGTGTTAATAGATAGTATGGCTGAAGTTTGTACTAATATTGTTGATTACCATGGAGGTACTATGAAAAATGCTGAAACTAAAGTATTGAACTTATTAGAAAAGCATAATAAAGCTGAAAATTTAAATAAAACAAATACCACGTTTTTAATAATTCAACAAGTTACTAAAGGTGGTGAGTTTGCAGGATCAAATAGATTTAAACATATGTTAACTGGAATGGGTCATATGAAATTTACTGAAGGAAGTAGAGTATTATTTTTCAGTAAAAATAGAAGAGGTGGCCAAATGGATAAATTACATTTTAGTTTGAATCAAAAGAATCACGTTGGTTGGTTATTCACAGAAGCAATGAACGGAGAGTAATATTCAGAATCATAACCTGATAAATAGGGGTGGCATCTTAACTTACAACTTACCTTAAGCCACCCCTTCTCTTACCTTTGTATACAAATGTTTGGCTACCGGTTAAATGGATGTTATATTTATGAGGTAAGAAAGTTAAGAAATACATTAAAAATTAAGGTTATGAAAAAAAGTGAAATTACAAAAATTAGAGAAATTTTAAGAACTGAGAACAATGTTGAATTTACTGTTAAAGGTATAACTGAATATGGTAAGAAAAAAGATGGTTCATATGGTCAAGTTTCAAAAGTATTTATAGGAAGACAAGGGTATAATAAGGATTGGAATGATTCAATTAGTACTACTTTTTATAGTATGAATGTTACCAAATGGGGTCCAACATGTGTTACACTTTACACTTATGATATGTTAAATAAGAAATCAATTGGTAAAATTAGATATGAGGATGTTAGATTTATTGTTAGTGAGCAATTCGAATGTGAAGTAGTTTATGAAAATCCTTTAAAAAAGATACCAGGATTTGTAGGTACAGAAAAGGGTTAAAATAATTAAACCCCCGTGTGGCAATGTTTGGCTACCGGGGGTATTGATGTTATATTTAGGTATAAGTAAGTTAAGAAATACGTTAAATTAAAAAATAAAGGTTATGTTAAAATTAGAAAAATTAAATAATAAAGTTGTGGAATTAGATAATAAGATTTGGTCAATAAGGGTTGAAAATGAAAAAGTAATTTCAACTGCTTTAAAAAATTCATATTTTCCCTTTATTGATGAAGTTAAATTTGCTGGTGAAGATTATATTTACTTGAATAATAAAGAAGGTAAAGAAATTTGCACATTATCACTTAGAAAAAAACATTGGAATGATGTTAATTTTAACTATATGGAGATTGGTTATTATTCAACTAGAGTTAGTACTGATAACTCATTTGAAATGGATAGATTAATTACATTAGGAAAAATAACAGAAATTGTAAAAACAAATTCCAAGTCAATATTATTTGATATTCATAATTTAAGAAAAGAAAGTAGTAAAGAAATAAGTAAATTAAGAAAAGAAAAATATTCATCAGAAAAAGAAATACATACATTAAACCAAATAAGAGTTGAAAATATAAAAGAAGAAAATTTAAAAACTCTGTTTAACGGTATTGATATAGAGCCTACATATATACAGGTTAGAAGTAATACTCATATTAGGGATGTTAAGAATATTAAATTCAAAAGATGGACTAATGATACTAAAAGATCACTTACAATTGAGTTCACATGTGATCACAATATCTATAATTATGAGGAAGAAAAATATAATACTATAACTAAAGTTTATGAGTATGATAAAGTGAGATATGATAATGTAAGACATTTAATTAGTGATTTGAATGAGTTTTTACCTAAAGTAAAAGAATTAGTATAATTAAAATATAAAAAATAAAGGTTATGAATGTAATGGATTGGTTTAATATAATAATGGTAATAACGGTTGTTATAATGTTTGTAGGTTTAGGTTTTGTTATTAAGGAATTGATTGGTAATATAAAGGAACAGAAAGCCCATGTATTAAAAATGCGTAAGCTTAAAAAGCAACTTAAAGAAGAAATAGGTTATATTAAATTTAATAATAGAAGATAAAGGTTATGTATAAAGTTAGATTAAGAAAACCGTATGGAAAAATTTATAATGAGATAGCTACATTTGATCAAGAATGGTATGCTAAAGAATTTGTGGATGCAATTAAAAATAAATTGTATGATGTAGTTGAGATTCATGAGGGTAAAAAAATAATTTACTCCACTCAAAAAAGAGTATTGAATAACCATGATGTTAACTTAAGGAGTAAAAAAGAAATAATATAAAAAATGAGCCGAGAAACAAATATTCCAGCGACGAGGAAGAAAACGTATACGGTGAGGAAATATAATATGCTTGGTGGTATTAAACCACTTGGGGGTATTAAACCACTGAATAGACAATGGGTGGAAAACTAAATGAGTGGGTGGCCAACAAATAAGATTAAATGAAGTAGTGTGATGGTATGTGGAAAACATATAGGGTGTAGGTGGGATAGAGTGTGGCTAATGTTAGCCCATTTATGGCGCAAGCCAAACATTTTTAGTGTAAAATAAACTATATACCTAATTGGACACCCCCCGCGGTAATAGTTTGGCCTCCGCATTGATTTTCATTATATTTAGGTAATGAGAAAGTTAGAGGTCATGGATATAATAATTGGTATAAGCATAATAGTATTTTTCTCTGGAATGATACTACATGGATACTTAACATATAAAGAATAAAAAGATTAATAATATAAAACGGGGTATTGATCATAGGACCCACTTGTGTAGTACGGCGCCATGAAACAATAGTACATTAACACTATAAACACCTATGTCATAACCAGTTATAAGCTCCCAAATGTGGGATAAGGGAGTTTCATTTTAATAAAAATTATATGGAAGAAAAAACAAAAACAAAAAAACGTAAGGGTAGAAAAAAAGGATCAACAACCCGATATTGTCTAATTCAGGATGAAATATTAGGTAAATATGAAATACATGTTGATGAATCAAATCATTGTTTTATATTAGTAGATAAAGAAACTGGTTCAACTGAAGGGTATTATACACAATTACCATATGCTTTAAAACGTGTGATGAAAGATAAGTATGTTCCTGGAGGTAAAAATGGAGAGACTTATGAATTAAAAGAATACATCACACAAATGAATAAACTAGGTAACGCAATGGCAAAACTATTAGTGCCTGCACATTGGCAAATCAAACCTGGTTTAGATAAACAAAATTAATATGTGGTAATCACACACATAGCCGTGGTTATAGCCACTAACATGTTACGTGTGGTATGTTATTGTATAATTAAAGTTGTATGCTAGTATTAGCGGCCCCGTATTACTATATTAAAGTAAGGGGTGGCTACTACTCTGTACTTAGTAAATTATGTTAAATAACGTATCCCAACTATATTGTGTATAATGTTGTAATCATAAAATAATATTGTGAATCGCGTATTACAACTATATTGTGTAGCTATGATATCGCCAACATAATGTTGTGCATACGTACGTGTATAGTACTTAATACATAATACCCATGTATACTGATATCCATCGATACTTGTATATTACGTAAAAGAAAGTAAATGTATTTTTAGCTCGAAAACGATCCTTACATATCGATGCATATATACAAATATATACAATTTGCCATTTTACCCCATTGGTATGAAATCCAAAATTCTCAAAATCTTTTCTTTTATAAATTCTTTTTTATCAACACAGATATATACTATGTATGGATATGGATGTTGATTTAATATTGGAACTTCAAATAATATGTTTAACATATGGTATGTGGATGTTATTCAAATTCCATAACAGGAGAGATGAAAAATAGAGCCAAGCTTCATCCTATACTATATATTCCAGTGTGAAACAATGTGGTAAAACCAATTGGGATTAAACCAATTACAACGCTACCAATATATGTTCAGAGTATTCCATATTATGTTTCCTACCCATTTAATTTACCTAGGTTGGAAACAATGGTATCTCTACTAAGGTATGTAAATAATTGCTGTATATACGTATCTTTATATTGAGGTGTGTAAAGAGAGTTACTTTTTTGAGTGTTTGCTTGGCTTTTGGATCTTTCTTCATTATATTTATATCAAAAATAAAGGTTATGATATTATATTTTACAATTGGAATAGTGTTAATGTTTTTGATTGAATTTTCTAATCATGTTAATAAAGAAAAATTAGAATATTTAGGTGAAAAAGCAACAAGATTTAACATGTTTGAGAGAGTAATTGGTATTCTTATTTGGCCTGTTATTGTATTTTTAGCAATTAGAAATTATTTAAAATAAAAGTTATGAAAAATTCAACAAGAACGTTTTTATATATAGCGTTAATCTATTTTTTAATATTATTATTATTTTCTTCATGTACTAAAGAAGATGATGTAATACATCAAACACCATGTAATGGTAATTGTGATACTCACTATACAGTAGTATATGAGAATCAAGAAATTACACCTAGTAATGGTTATTATGAAATACCTTGGAATGGTTTAAATTATTTTCAAATTAGGGGTCAATTAACAGAATTAAATGATCAATATATTGTAAATGATGTTCCTTTAATTGAAGCAAAGTTTGATTCTGATTATTGGGTTGTTTTTGATGATATTGTGTTTCAAGTACCTATGTATTCTTATCTTGGTTGGTTTAATAGTAGTAGTTTAAATACACCTATACCTTTTGGAGAATATACTTATACTATGAGTGATTTGATTGATCTTCACCCTCCTACTAATATTGTTGGTTATCAAATTCCAAAACATTTTTGTACTGAATGTCCATATGCACCTACATTAGTTGGTACTTATTCAAAATATAATTACCATCCAACTCAGAATATATTTTTAGATGATGAAATGATAGGTGATACTATTAATATTTTTATTGAAACTGTATTTAATACAGAAGGAGGAATTTGGTATCATGGACATGATGCTCCAGTTCCTAAAGAAACAATTACAGATCAAATAAAAGTTATAATAATTTAAGTTATGAAAAAAAAGAAAAATAAAAAATATAGTTTTAAAACACTAGAAAGTTACCCAGCTGTTAAATATTGTCATTATAGTGGTTTACCATCACCTAGTGCTTATGGAGAAGAAAAAATAAACAAAGATGAGTGAAAAAGAAATAATTAAAGGATTGATGCTAATGTTAGAAGATGAAAACATTAATGTAATGGCTTTATCAAAAAGAATAGGTTTTAAGAACTACAAAAAGTTTGAGGAAGCTATGGATGAAGCATTCAAAATTATAGAGAAACAAAGATGAGTGAAAAAACAGGTTTTGTAGAAAAAATGGAATACCTCTTTAATGAGGCAAAACATTTAGAGGTATATGTTCCCAATTTAAAAGGGTGGTATAGAGTAGCTCCAAATGATTTTAGATCATGGGATGGTAAAAGAAGAATACAAGGTGAAGAATATGAAGGTCCTTTATATGCATATGGTACTAATAGAAAAGTACCACTTAAAAATACAGGTAAAATTATACCTTCAGAAATTTTAAATCAACGTAATGCTATTTCACAAAAAATAAGATAAAATGATAGAAAGATTAACATTAGAAGAAACTAAAAAATATTTTAATAAAGAAGAAGATTTTACTGATGCTCCTATTAAATTTTACTCTATCTCTCCAGATGAAAATGGGTGGGAGAAAGTAGATTATTATACTGGAAGAAAAAAGAATATTTATAAAAATAGAGGAAAAGGTGATCAGTGGGTATATATATTATCAAGTAATAATAATAGGTATTATAAGATAGGATATACAAAAAATGAACCTGAAGTAAGAGCAAAACAAATTTCATCAGCAACTGGTGTAGCTCATCCATATAGAGTAGAATTTGCTTTTCAATGTTTCAATGGTGAGGCTTTAGAACATGAGGTTCACCGTAAATTAGAACATTACCGAGTAAATCACAGCAGAGAATTTTTTGATGTATCATTAAACGAAGCTAAAGAAACTGTGGTTAATTTAGGTGAAAATTATATATAATGAGAGATATAAAAAAAGAATTATTCGAAATAAAAGGTGGAGAATTTGCAAAATGGTATACTTCTTTAACTAAACTTGAAAAAATACTTTATCAAAAAACATTAGAAGAATTAGGAAGTGATGTTAAAAGTGATAAATAATATTATTTTCATCCCACTTTTTTAGCATTTTATCAAGAAAAATAAATTTCCTTTGGTAGGGTCATTTTCTAGTCATATATTATCCTATATTTATTAACACAAGTTGTTTATTTCTCGTTACTTTAAAATCAAATGCTATGAAAACATTCAAATACCTTTCTGCTTTACTTATACTTTTATTAATAAGTGGCTACCCTTTTGCTCAAATTACAAGTTACCCTCATAGTACTACATTTGCTTCTGGATTTGGAGATTGGTCACAATCAGGAACTGATGATTTTGATTGGACTCAAACAACATCAGGTACACCATCAGCGGGTACAGGACCTCAATCTTCAAATGGGGCTAATAGTACTACAGGATATGCATTTACAGAAACATCATCACCAAGAAGTACAGATGAAACAGCGAGAATATATTGTACTTTTGATTTAACAGGAAAAACTTCAGCAAGTGTTACATTTTATTATCATATTTATGCTTCCTCAGGTTATGGTCCAGGTACATTAAGACTTAAAATATATAAAGGTAATGCTGCCTCAGGAGGTACAATGCATTACCCTTGGACTGTTACTACATCTCATAATGGTTGGCAACAAGCTACTATTGATTTAGATAGTTACACTGGGTATTCTTATGTACAATTAGCATTTGAAAGTACTACAGCATCAAGTGGAGATGTTTGGCAATGTGATAATTCTATAGATGAAATTGAAGTTACTGCTACAGGTGGTGGTGGAGGAGGTGGAGGAGGCCTTATTACAATAGCAAGTCAAGATTTTAGTGGTTTAACTAGTGGAGATGCTATAACAACATCTACATCTGGAAATCCTTACCAAATAGATAATAGTACAAGTTGTACAACATCAGATACTTGGATTATAAGTACAGGAGATGCTACAGGTACTAGCTGTAGTGGGTGTTCTGGTAATAGAGCAAGAATAGATTATGGAGGATCTAGTTGTAATCAGGATAATGAATTAATTATTAAAAACATATCTCCTAGTAAAGATGAAGTAGAAATTAGTTTCAATTATGGTTATGATGATTATGATGGAGATGATAGTTTTAAAGCCGTATTATATGATGAAACAGATAATGCTATAGAACATACATTAATTAATACAACTACAGATTGTGATGATTGTAGTTATTCACAAACTAAATCAGTAACAGCAGGAAATGATTATAGTTTAAGATTTGAATATATAGCAAATTGGGATTATGGTTTAACTATTGATAATATTTTTGTAAAAGAAACAGGAAGTGCTTTACCTATTGTTTTAGTTTCTTTTGAAGGAGAAATTATTGGAAATTATGTCAAATTAGATTGGATTGTAGCTTCTCAAGTTAATAATGATTATTATACTATTGAAAAATCCTTAGATGCTTATAATTGGGAAGAATTAGCTATGTTACCAGGAGCAGGAAACTCAAATCAAGAAATGAGTTATACTATATATGATGAAAATCCTATAGTAGGTCATAATTACTATAGATTAACCCAAACAGATTATGATGGTAGGTTTGAATCCTTTAGACCTATAGCTGTAACCCTAAAAGGAGAGAGAAAAGAAGTTATAAAAAGAATAAATTTATTAGGTCAACCTGTAAATGAGTTTTATCAAGGAATAATAATTGAAATTTGGGATAATGGGGATATAGTCAAATATTATAATAGAAATTAAATTATTTATTATCTTTTATAAATTCTACTATTATTTTTAAATCTGATTTTACTTCAGCTAAGCTTACTTTAACTTCTTCCATGTTTTTAGCCATAGTTTCATGTCTTTTTTCAAAAGTTGTTTTGACTTCTCTAATACTAAAAAAGAAAAATTTATAAAGGGCATATAAAGCTCCTATTGCTATTACTAAAGATAATCCAAATTGTTCTACAAGGTCTAATACTTCTTTCATCTGTTTATAATTTTTTAAAGTGGGAAAGAAAACTAATTGGAATAACTTGTTATTGGTTATAAATATTTCAAAAAAAATAATATTTATGATAGAATCCCAATTTTATAAAGATTTAAGTAAATATGATTGAATTATTAGTTTTAATTATCGCTACCACTCTACTTTATTTATTACTACCTATTATTATATGTTTTATGATTTTGAAATACATTTTTACAGGTAATAAGAAAATGCTAGCAGTCTGGTTTTACAGAACTGCTCGTGAAATTGATTTATTTGCTAATGTAGTAGGGGCTGAGTTTTGGAATGCTGTTTTTATAATTGATGGTGGATATAAATTTGGCAATCCTAAGGAAACTATATCATCAGTATTGGGTAAAAATCAACGAGATAAAACGCTAACTCTACTAGGAGATGCACTTCGATGGGTATTAGATCGAATTGATAAAGATCATTGTTTAAATTCAATTAATGATGAAGCTACTAATACTAAAAAAGACATATCTAAGTAACCTCCCTTAACCCTTCCTGTACAGGCGCTTGGCTCCCGTAAAGGAGGATGTTATATTTATATCATAAGAAAATTAAGAAATAGTATAAATTAAAAAAATAAAAGTTATGTTAGATTTTGAAAAAAGTGAGTATTTAAATGAAAAAGAATTAAGAGAAGTATGTCCAGTTATTTTTGCTGAAAAAGCAAGTAATGAAGTATCAAAACATTACACTCATATTCCAACTAGTAAAGTTATAAATGATATGGCTACATTAGGTTGGAAAGTTGTTGATGCAAAAGCTGTTAAAGCTAGAAAAAACAGTACAAAAGGTTATCAAAAACATTTAGTAGTATTTAGAAATCCAGATGTTGTTATTAATGGTAAAGATGGAGATACAGTTTTTCCACAAGTATTATTAACAAATAGTCATGATGGTAAAAATGCATTTACTTTCACCGCAGGTTTATTTAGAATGATTTGTGAAAATGGATTAGTTGTTTCAGATACACAATTTGAAGATGTTAAAATGAGACATATGGGTTATTCATTTGAAGAATTACAAGTTAAAATTAAGGATATGGTTGAAAAATTACCATTAACTGTTGAGTCAATGAATAAAATGCAGGAAACTGAATTAAATGAAGAAAAAGCAGTTGAATTTGCTAAAAAAGCTTTAACAACTCGTTTTAATGAGAAAGAAATGAAAAGAATTAAAATTGATATTAAAGATATTTTAACACCAGTTAGAATTGAAGATAATGGAAAAGATTTATGGTCAATATTTAATGTGGTTCAAGAAAAAGTAATTGATGGAGATTTTAATTATATTGCAGGTGGTAAAACTAGAAAAGCAAGACAAATTAAAAATTTCAAACAAGATCAAAAAGTTAATAAAGAATTATTTGAATTAGCTTTAGAATATGTAGCTTAAAAATAAATTTTTAAAATCTAAAATGAGCCCCTTATATGGGGCTTTTTTTTACTTAAAATTCATGTTCTCATATTTATAATCATACACATTGAATATGGATGAATATATAGATATTTTAGAACAAGCTATTATTTTAAATACTAGAGAATTAGAGGATAATGCTGATGATTATTCAATGAGTCAAATTTTTTATATGAGAGGATATACTCAATGTCTTAAAGATGTTTTAATTGATTTGAAAGAAAATAATAAAAATTCTAAAAATTTAAGTGGTTTAAGAAAATTTAATTTAAACTAAACTTGCCTTCCCAAGATATTTTTCACATATTTATAATTGATGATTGACATTAATAAAATATTTGAAATGTTTGGTGGTGATGATAAAAATCGTTATCCAAATCCAACTGAAGAAGAAGTTCAGGGGATATTAGGGTTTGATGAGTTTAGAACCACCCCTACTTACCATTTAAAGATGTTTCAAAAAGTAATTTTAAATCATATCAATTTTCAAGAAAAACTTATCGATTTATTTAAACAGTCTGATCCTGAGTTAGGGGATTTTGATGATTTAGAAGAAGCAGGACAACATATGGCTTTCTATAGAGGTTGGGAATTTTTAAAATTAACTAACTTAGAAAAAGAAATTTGGAGAGATTGTATTAGAATTCAAAATAAAAAGAAGTTTAAAAAAGCATTAGACCTAACATTAAAATTCTTTGAAGGACTAGAAGAATATGAAAAATGTGCTTTTATCCAAAAAATTTTAACCTTCCTAGAAGATAATTTGGCCCCCAAGAAATAAGATGTTATATTATAGATACGGGTTTAAGAAAGACTAATAAACTCGAAACTATGATAAAAAGAAAAACGAGATAAGTGACTCGGTTGATATAAAGGGGGTAGGATGCCCTCACAGTTTTTATTAAAAAATAAGATATGAGAAATAAAAAGTTAATGCAAAGACGCTTACAGACATTAGATGGAATGTTTAAGAAACTTGATATGGAAATCCATAGAGGTGGAACTAAAGAATCTATCAACTCCACTCAGAGAGATATTACTGAAATGATTCAAGATATGAAGGATATAATTGAAAGGGAAAATGATTAATATGAATCTATCAGCAGAACAAATACAATCAAATTGGGAAAAGATGCTAGGTTATATTAATACTTACATCTCAGATCCTAGAAGAGAAAAACTTATTGAGTTTTATAAAAAACATGAAGAAGAAATCATGTTAATGCCTGCTTCTCATAAAAAAGCATATCATAACTCATTTCCAGGTGGTTATGTAGATCATGTTAACCGTGTAATTGAAGGTGCTTTAGCAACTAATAAAATATGGGTTGAATTTGGAGCAGAACAAAATTATACAGTTGAAGAACTTGTATTCTCAGCTTTAAATCATGACCTAGGTAAATTAGGAGAAGAAGATAATTATGCTCATATACCATCTCAAGATGAATGGAGAAAAAAGAATTTAGGTGAAATGTATCAATTTAATGATTCTATAGCCTTTATGTCAGTACCAGAACGTAGTATAAAACTTCTAATAGATAATGATATTAAATTAACTAAAAATGAATGGTTAGCAATAAGATTACATGATGGATTATATGATCCTGCTAATGAACCTTATTTAAAATCTTTTATGCCAGAATTAAAACCAAGAACATCTTTAATTTATATAGTACATCAAGCTGATTTAATGGCTGCTAGAATTGAATTTGAAAAAGAATGGTTGCCTAAATTTGGTAAAAAATCTGCTTCTAAAGTTAAAAACTTTAAAGTTACAAAAAATAAAACAGATCTT
>Ga0098037_1000946_pt1 | contig 13638 bp, 16 predicted proteins | sample 5_EtaG_FD_75050 | JGI IMG/M metagenome (GOLD analysis project Ga0098037, IMG submission 75050) | Marine viral communities from the Subarctic Pacific Ocean - 5_ETSP_OMZ_AT15132 metaG | ecosystem: Environmental > Aquatic > Marine > Oceanic | place: Pacific Ocean | collected 2015-01-08 | reverse complement strand
GTCTGTTGATGTTAAATCTAACTTTGCATTTACGAAACTATTTGACATTAATTTAAAAAGAAGTTTTGAGCGTCAACTTCATCCTTTAGTTCTTGTTGATACGTTGTGTTTAATTTTTGTATTATACTGTCAAGATCCCTTACCTGTGCATCAGCAACATCTTGACTATATTCTCTAGCAGGTCTTGTTAATATCTGTACTATCTTTGCCATTATCTTCTTCCGTCTGGTTGTATGTCTAATCTAAATCCACCTAACTTCCAATTCTGTTGTGCAGCTGTATTTGCTATTTTTAAAGATATGGCCCTAGCTCTAGCTCTTGTATCTACTTTTGTTGTAGATGACGTCACTGTAAAAGGTCCAAGGGCAGAACTGGCTTGTGAATCATTAGAGTAGTTTCTTAATTGTAATGTAATTTGTGTATTACCAGTTTGAGATACAAAGTCTGGTATGAATCTTCTTATCTTTGCAAAAAACTCTCCATCACCACCCTGACTAATATCAAAGTCTCCTGACTCTATGTTAGAGGTTATTGCTGTTGTAGCTGTGGTTGTCACTTGATCTGTGCCAGTCTCATGCTCGTAATAGATTGTGCAGCCATCTGTATTACCAACTACATCATAAGAGTTGTTAGAATCAGCATCGTAATCTGTAGCATGAGGTTTACCAAATACGGCAGAGTCTTGCCACGTTGTTCTATCTAATGTGCTCGTAGTCCAAACAGGTCTTTGAGGTGTGGACTCAATATAATTGTAAGTTACACATCTATCAACGACTGTTGCACCAGAAGAACAATAGAACCAATTTATCTCACCAAACAAGTTATTTAATCCTGCATTGATAAGTTGATTAGCTGTTGTATTTAAATCATTGTAAACAAAATCTTCTACTAAACACGGCAATGATTGTAAGGCACCAGCATATTTAAAGAAACCATTTTCTGAAAACCAATATGCTGCACCATCTACTTCAACAGCTGCGTTCTGTCCTATCAATCCACAGTTTGTACCCACCTGTGCAAAACCAAATGTAAATGGAGGACCAATAAATCTTTGTGTAAATAAAGCTGTATCTGTCCAAACATAGATCGCGTCACGACCTCTAACAGCTCCCATAATTCTAGAACCATCTGCAAGTCTTTGTGTTCCAGCAGTGTTAGTTGCCGTAGGTGTGTATGTGTTAATATCCTCCTGATTAGAGAATCTTATAAACATTTCATCTTGTGTGCTTGGTGTTCCTATTGTTGTTTCTGTTCCAAAAAATACTAAGTGTCTATCAGGTGTAGATACAATCATGTCTCTTGATGCAGTAGGTGCTCCTGATATAATTGTAGCTCTTGTTGTCGTTGCGTTAGCAACGTTTGAATCCCATTCAAAAACTTGTGCGTTGTGTATTAACGCAATAATTTTACCACCAAAGTTATCAATAGACCAAAGACCCGGATCAATTACTAAGTCTCCTGATGCTGCTTCACCCCATGCCACAAAGTCAGATGTATTTGTAACTGTTGCACCATCAGAGTGTGATGCTGCTGTTGTGCCTCTCGCTCCTCGCGTCACGCCTGTCAGCGTATTGCCTGAGATCCCAGTGTAAGATATTTCTTCTGATCCTATCTGTATGTGATTTGTACCTGTTGACGGAAAGTTAACTACGCTTGTTAAAACAATCGTTGTCGTGGAGGCATCGATAGCTCCATTTAAAGTTGTTGTAAGTGCGTTAGCTACTGTACCGCCAAAAGAAGCTAGACCCCAACCAAAACCTGGTAACTGTTCTGCTGGTCCAACTGAATAGTAAGACTGAACTCTAATACCACCTGATGCTGTGGCTCCTGATCCAGTTTCATTTGACGGCATTGTAATTGTTATTGTTAAGTTTGTTGGTGTGCTTGTCACCATAAATTTTTTATCGTCAAAATCAGATGCTCCAAAGTTGGACCCTGTAATAGTACTAAAGTTATCCAATAACACGATGTCTCCAGGTGAAAGACTATGACCTGAAGTAAAAGTTATTGTAACTACGGCTGACCCATTGGTTGTAGTGAAAGCATTAGTAAGTGACGTTGTAGCTCTAATAGGGTGTATGTCATAAAATACACCTCCTGAGTAAGCATACAAAATTCTATTTGTGCCTATAATTGAAAACTTTTGACCACTTCTATTTACGATGTGGTGCATGGCTCTGGCTGAACCTGTTAATTTATTGTTACCTAGTTGTTGCCAGCCACCTATTTTTTCAGGTGTACCGTATCTAAATCTTACGTTATCACCATCAACCCATTGTCCTTCTGCTTGGGTGTCTGTAATTTGTTTATTGAAGCCTGGTAAGAACTGTACTTTTTGTAATGCCATAATATACCATTATACTAATTTTTGGTCAAAAATATACCATTATAAAAGGGAGATCAATCGCTAAATCTGTTTGGGCCCTGTAAGAAAGATACTCAAAGTCCTTCTTTCTCCAGAGGTCACTGGATCTACTTTATGAAAAACTCCAGGGCGTAGAACTATCACGTTTCCTGGGGTATCCAGCGCAGGAACGTGAACAGTATCACCGTTAAAATAATAATAAAATTTACCACCTGTATATGGTTTTGAAGACATGTTAATTAGGATAGTACCTTTTGCATCAAAATTATCATAAGGATGAGAAGAGTCCTGATGCCAACCATAGGCTGAATTAGTTTTAGAATTATATACATTTAAATTTACGTCACAATAATCGTTCAATGGAAATGTTTGAAAACCAAAGTGATGATTAACATAATATAAACTTCTCTGATAAGCCTCGTTCAAGTATTTTTTTGTCTTATGCCATTCAGTTAAATAAACCTCAGATGTTCTTAAAAGTTTGCCATCTTTTGTTTTAGCAGCATTTTGATTATCGTCTTTTTTTCTATAGTTTTTTCCTATAAATTTATTAAGCTCTTTTATCTGTTTATCAGATAAAACTTTTGCAAATTCAAACCAAAGTATCATATGTTATCTATTTCTTTTCTATTACTATATTCCATTCTAATTCAGATAGCAACTGTTCTACCTGAATAATTTTTAACTCTTTGTCTTTTATGTATTTATGTAGTTCTTCAACATCAACGATAAACCATTGTTTAGGTGTTTCAAAAACTATCTTATCTGCTTTTGTTTTTGTGCTTCCTTTTTTACCTAAATTACCATCTGGCATCTTGTGCATATCTCTAACATCGAATCTATGAAAAGCATTTTTATTCTCTAATATTCCAGCAATATGCCAAGAGGCTTTATTATCTGGATACTCAATAGAAGTTAAATGTTTAGAAAACCTTTCTATAATATTATTCATCTTTTATTAGTAATCTTTTCTGGTCTGCAAAGTATACATATTTTAAGGGTGAGTTTCGTAAGGTAAATAATATGTCCTCAAATGTTTCTACAATACAATGACCAGCCAAATTAAAAGAAGTGTTCATTATAACAGGTAGTTTAAATTTTTCCAATATAGCATTCAGTATTTTATTTTGTTTATTGTTGATTGTTTGAATTCTACAAGTGTTGTCTACATGAACCAAAGAAGGTATTGTATCTTGAGCTAGTTTTTTAGCTTGTGCTGCATGCATCATAAATCTAGTTTCTTTTATGTCCAACATTTTAAAATAGTCTGCAGCTTTGTCTTCTAAAATAGAACAAGCAAACGGTCTAAATTTTTCTCTATGTTTTATGTCATTCATTATATCTTTAGCATTGGGTAATGTTGGATCTAAGAGTAAACTTCTATTTCCTAAAGCTCTTGGTCCTGCCTCAGCTCTACCTTGAATTAAGCCTACAACTTCTCCTTTGTTTAATAGTTCTACAATTTGATCTAACTCAACATTATTTTTAACTTTTTCAGTTAACAGTGGTTTATCAAAGACTTCTATCTTCTCTCCTATATATAAATCTTTTAATTTTTTAATAGGTTGTTTTTTAAAATATAAATATGCATAGACAGCTCCTATGCAGTTTCCATTGTCCTCACAAAGAGGATCAAACCATAAATTACAATCGCCAAATTCTTTTTGTATTTTGTAATTGTTAACAACATTCAAGGCGGTGCCTCCAGTAAAAATCATATTATCTGTTTTATATTTTCTAACTAATTCTTTGTATTGAGATTCAAATACAAACTGCGCAGTGAATGCTAAATTTTTGCTTGCCTCTATTTGTTTAACATAGGTTCTTTTAAAATTATTTTTTAAGAAATCATATATGTTTTTATCAAAACGACCATAGGATTGATAACCCATAAATTTTCCTTCTTCTTCATGAAACCCACAATGTTCTGAAATCGTAGAATAAAAATGTCCTAAATCTAATGTAGAGCTTACTTCAACTTTGGTGTCATCATCAATACATAAAGGTTTATAATAAAGTGTATCATTAACATTATAGAAAGGATTATGGCCTAATTTAAAATCAGCGTTATTTATTTTGTCGTCTTGTAGATAACCTTTTTTATAAATACATTTTACATTACTATGATCAATATCATATATAGAACACGTCTCGTAAAACTCGACTCCAGTTGGTAAATACCAATTGCTTCCTTTGCCATCGATTACAAACACTCGTGCTTTTTTAAAGCCGGAGTCTATAAAAGATTTAAACAAATGCGATAAATGATGAGGATGATAAAAACAAAGTATAGATTTTTTGGTATACTCTTTCCATCTAAGATAACCCTCTATAGCTACCATTAGTTCTTGATTAAAGTTATAGCCTGTAACAATAAACAGATCTATCTTAATGTTTTTTTTAATTAGCTGCTCGATGCATCTATATGGAACTCCGCCTATGGTTTTATCTTTACTTAGTCTTCTTTCTTCATTGTACCAAACAAGTTCACCGTTTTTAATTATACACGCAGCTGGGTTGTGTCCTACCTGTAATCCTGCAATATTCATTATTATAGTTTACGTGTGCCATCACCTTCCCCAATATTTCCTTTGGGTAGAATATTTATAGCAATAGAATATCTATTTTGTTTTGTAAAATTAAAACCAATCTTATGCCTTAAACTAGCAGGAAAGATTATTAAATCTCCTTCTGTAACTCTTAAAACGTATTGAGTTTGATTTGAATGATTATACTTTTTTACAGGCACCATAAAAAAATCACATAAAGCTTTTTCAAAAACTATAGACATTTCATCTTCATGAGATCCATGAGGATAATATACAGCGCTATACCAATAATTAGAATGCACGTGAAAAGTAGAGACAGAGTTAGGCTCACTCATAGTTCCCCAACTATTTTCTATGGTAAAATCTATATCGTAATAAAAATATTTTTGAATAGCTTCTTTGATTTCTTTATACAAAACGTTTTTTAAACTTTTAAACTCTTTTAAGTCTAAAACTTTTTTACTATATGATATGTGATTACCAGTGCTAAGTTTATTTCTTTTGCCCTCATCTAAAAGAGGATCAGGTACAACCACATCATACATTTCTAAATTACACAATGCTTTATGAAATTTACTGTGATCAGCTTTTACTTTGACGTGATATAAACTTTCAGAAAAGATAGGCTGTATAGCTTTCTTACTTTTCATTTCCTAAAAGTAAGTTATCAAATTGAATTTTTATTCTTGCATATTTTCTTGCGTAATGATCAATTATTTTTGTTAAAGTATGGTTATGTAAATTTAATGCTTCTATTTGTTCTTTAAGTTTTGAGCTCATAATTATTTCTGTTTCTCTCAATTTTTTTTCATCAAGATACTTTTGTTCCATTTCAAAATATTTATCTCTTAATTCTTTTTCTGTCATACTATATCCAATTGTAAAACTAATATAATTCTGTCTTTATTACAAAATCTACTAATAGGACTTATACCATGTTTCAAACCTGAGTCAAACACTAGAGCAGTGTTTGAGAAAGGCACGCACGAAAATAAAATTTCAGTTTCAGTCCTATCATATAAAATAGTTTCCCCATGATCATTAGCTTGCCATTCGTCTGTTAGAAATAATATAAAGGTAATGTTTTTATTCTCAGTTGATCTATCCTGATGTATGCCACACTCATTACCATGTTGATAAAGATTAAAGTACATGTTGTGTGGAAATACTTTTACTTTTAATTTATCTGAAATTACTTTTACCAATTCCTTATACGGCTGCTTTAATTTTGTTTTATTTAAAGTAGAGTCAATTATTTGATGAGTTAAATGATTAGAAAATTTTCCATCTAATTTAGGATGAGTTTGCCACTCTATATTTCTACTTATTTTGTATATTTTATTATACAAATTATCTGACAAAAAATTATCGTATTTAAAATATTTAGACAAAATTAAACCATCCTGTAATTATATATTTCTCTTTTGTTTTAGATATTATACCTCTATGACCATGCGTAAAATCAGAAGGCCAAATTAAAGTTAAGCCTTTCTTTGCAGGAACTTTTAATTTTTGAAATAAAAATTCAGTGCCTCCGTCAGGAACATCATTGAGATATGTCATAAAAACTAAACATCTTGTTGCTGAGTGTATTCCTGTTCTTTCTGTATGATATTTAAAAAAACCTTGTTTAGGTTGATAGTACTGAATATTTATATTTTCTTGCATATTGTTAAATGGTTGCACACCTAGTAATGTAAATTCATAGATATCTTCATATTCTTTTATCATTTTGTTCAGATAAACATTATAATCTACAAGACCACTATCTGATCCATGTAGACCTATATCTAAACTAATTTTATATTCAGGTTGAATTGTTTTAAGACCAATAGTACCTGGTTTTGCATACTTTTTATTTTTCTTAAAAATATTTACAATATCATCACAAATTTTTCCCGGTATATATCTACCTAATATGAAAGTGTTTTTTGGTATCTTGTGTTCTTTCATACAATTCCTAACTGTTCTCTTCCGTCCCATTTCCTAATTAAATTTTCTTTATTGTAAGGATTGTAATGCAAAAAAGTTTGTACACATAGTTTGCCTTTAAATTTTTCTCTCCAATGTTCTACATTACAACCTGCATAAACCATCATGTCTCCTTGAGCTAAATCAATTTTAGTTCCTTTATTATTAGGTGTAACGTAATTAACACCTTGTGGGTGTTTATTTAAATTATTAGCGGACTCATCTACATAGATTGGCCAAGGATCTCCCCCTAAGTTTAATGTCGTAGATAATTCACAGCTAAATCTATCTTTGTGTCTCTTTAATTCTGCTCCTGTAACATAAACCCTAGAATAAGAATATGTTTCGATTAGCTTCTTACCAACACACTTCTCAACTTGTTTTTTTAATTTGATTAACAGGTTATCCATGGCAACATCACCATAAGTACAATAAGATCCAGGAACTTGTTCATCTTCTTGTTTTCCAAACAAATTATTAAAAGGAGAAATAATTCTTTCTCTTTTATAATAATCGTGAACTTTTGATTTTAAAATTAGGTAATCTTTAAGAAACTCTGCCAACTCTTTTGAGATAGCTTTTTTGATTACGTAATGTGTTTTAAACTTTGTAGATTTCATTTTTTAAATAATTATAATAAGAGGGTTTTTTACTTATAGCTTTGTCCCAATATTTTTTTCTATCGTCTAATTTTTTTGCTACATTTTTACAATCTTCTATAAATATTTTTCTATCAATAATATTTCTGTAAACAACTTCATCTATGTCTGTAGGATACCAATTCATTCCAGCAGCTATACAATGCAAACCACCGTTGTCAAAAAAACTCCAGTTCTCTCTTTGCTGTGTTGACCACAACAAACCTTGAACAGTGCTTGGTGTAAGATCTATTAGTTTTTTATCCCAAGTTTTATTTAAATTGTTTTTCCAATAAGGAGTGTCATCTCTCTGAGCTAAAGCATAATGAATAGCAACAAATTCTGCAAATGATTTAAAAATTAATTTACATTCATGATTAAAATTATCTCTGTCCCATTGAGAAACTCTTTCTCTTTTCATGTTTCGTAATAAGACTCTTAAAAATTCATGAACAGAAAACAAACCGTTACCTTCTAAAGGTTCTATAAAACCTGCTGATAAGCCAATCGCACAAACATTTTTTACCCATAATCTTTTGTGTATACCGACTCTAGATTTTATGTTTCTAAAATTTAAGTCTTTAGTTTTTAAATGTTTTTGAAATTGTTTTAACGCAGTATCATCATCAACAAATTTACTTGAATAAACATAACCTGTTCCAATCCTAGACCATAATGGAACGTTCCACACCCAGCCATTTTCTATCGCTGTACAGTTAGTATAACTAACTAATTCTTTCTTTTTATTTTTAAAAGGTTTTTGAACAACCCAAGCAGAGTCGTTAGGCAACATATCTGTGTAAGAATCAAAAGGTTCTTTTAATGTTTCTGCTAGTAATAAAGATTTAAAACCTGTGCAATCTATAAATAAATCTGCTTTGTGTTTTTTGTTTAAACTTTTAATACCATTCTCATCTTGTTCAATAGTGTTAATGTGCTCCTCTATGTGTTTTACACCTTTTGGAATGGCATAATTATTTTTTAGCCACTGACCAAATTTAACTGCATTAAAGTGATAAGCAACATCATTTCTACTAAAACGTACATTTCCATCGTCTCCATGAAAAAATTTGTTTTGAGTCATCATAGACATTTGAGGATAAAAACATTCTGCATAATTATAAGTAGATGTTTTTGGATAAACTGCTTTTTTAAACCACCAATCATTTAAACCATTTCTACATCCTGATGTATTTGGTTGACCAAACGGATAACAAAATTGAGTTCCTTTTTTGTAAAAGTCAGTAAACATAATACCTAATTTATAAGTAGCATCACATGCTGGCATAAATTCTTTGTCTTGAATGCCTAAAAAATTTGTCCAATACTTCATTTGATTTAATGTGCTTTCACCAACTCCAATAATAGAAACGTTTGGAGATTCTATCACTGTAATATCTTTTTTAGGAAAAGCCCTTATAAGAGTAGAAGCTGTCATCCAACCAGCAGAACCACCACCAACAATTGTTATTTTATTTATCTCCATGGCTGCCCACACGACCAGTTAACTAATGAATATCTTGTACCTCTTGTTACAGGTTTTACCCTATGTTCAATATAAGAAGGAAACACCACGATAGTTCCTTGAGGTTTATTTGCAAAAACTTCTCTAAAAGGTTTGTCTTTATTTACAGTCATATCAAATTCAAGTTCACCACCTGAATAATCTTTAGGGTCTGATAATTGCAATGTTAAAGAAAGCTTTCTAACTTTACCTATTAAATTAGGGTTAGCGTGTTTTAAATAAGGTCCTCTAAAATTATCACAATGCCAATCATAGTACTGTCCTTTTTTATAAATAGTAAATTGACAAGATTCGTTATAGTCCCATTGATAATTCCATCCAGCGTTACTGTTAGCTTTATGTATTGCATGATTTAATTCTTGATAAATCCAAGGCTCACTTAGCCAAGCTATGTTTGATTTTCTAATTTTATGTAAATCTTTAATTTCTTTTTTATTCATTTTGTCTGGTTTTTTTTCACCAGTCCATGCTCTTTCTTTTTTCTTGCTTAAACCAAATTTAATAATTTCTTTACAAACAGTCTTTGGAACAATTTGTTCAAAATACCAATATGAAAAATGGGCTATGTTACTCATTACTTTCTTTCTTTTTTTATTTTTTTACGACCAAGATGAAGTATCTGGATTCCAAGTACTAAAAACTTCTCCTTGTCCTTCTACAATTTGCATTCCTTTCCATTGTTGATTTTGTTCATCCCAGCTACATACTCTATCTCCTCTTTGCTCATCTGTAGGCTCAGCTACAGGTGGCTCCCATTCTCTAGAGTCATTTAACGTCCAAGATGGATATGGTCTAGGATCAACAAATGCATCACTAGCAGAATCATAAGTCCCACCAATTTTCGCAGGTCTTTCTCTGATAGAGTCACTTGTTTCTCTGTAGATATTTGCGTCTGTATCACCAAATAAAGCTTCTACGCTAGCTTGCGTTTCGTTATCATCTACAACGTAGACTTTTACAACTTCATTAAGTGAGTTTATTTTTGCGTATTTTTTACCCATTACCCACCTACCGTTAATGTACCAGAAACGTTGAAGGTAATTAATCTGTCAGACCCAACAGTTGTAATAGTATTAGATCCTGGTGTTACAGCTGGATCATCGTCTGAGTTTGGATATCTAAAATAGATTATTCCATTACCGCCGTCACCACCTGAGTTTGGTGGTTGTGGAGCGTGTGCTCTTCCACCGCCGCCTCCGCCGCCGCCAAGGCCGTCTTGGCCATCAGCTCCTGTGAGTCTTCCAACTCCCCCGCCGCCAGATCCACCGGCTCCTCCGCCGGGTGGGCTAGAAGAATAATAACCACCTCCTCCACCGCCTGCTGCTGTGAAAGGTGATCCTGTAATGTTTACTGTAGAACCGCTACCGCCGTTTCCGTTGTTATTTCCTGCTGCGCCGGCTCCTCCGCCACCGCCTCCAGTGTGACCTGGGCCAGGACCTTGTCCTCCAGGATTTCCTTGAACGGGTGCTGCAGGTGAACTTAAAGGAGGAGTATTTCCTGAACCTGCTGCAGTACTACTATAACTTCCTCCGCCAGAGCCGCCGTCCGCTTGTGGGCCGCCGCCTCCACCTCCGCCGCCTCCAGTTGACTCAAAATCAACTGATGGTGCGTTTTCGTAAATTTCGCTATCTCCGCCTTTTCCTCCGATAGGTGTGTCTTTTGATCCTCCTGCTCCAACAGTTACAGTATAATTTACTCCACCTGTTAGTTCTATTTGAGTTCCACCTGGGTGATTAGTTCTGAAGCCACCGCCTCCAGCGCCGGCACCTGATCCACCGTTATATCCACCGCCACCACCGGCAATAAACATATAATCAAAAGTTTGTGGTGCTGCTCCACCTCGTCTTTGTCCAAAGCCTGTTGCTGAACCTGCTCCGAATGATCCAATTATTGGCATCTTTCTATGTTCCTCCTATTATGCGAACTGCGTTTGAGAAGCAAACGCTGTAAACGCTGCATCTCCAGTTTTAAATACTGTATATGTATACACATCAACCGAGTTAGCGTTTCCTGCTGAAGGTGCTGCTCCACCTTGATACTCTGGTGTCACACTAGATCCATCAATTTGAAAAGCTGATTGATAGTATGGAGTTCCTGTGTTTGTTGCTAGAAATGCAACAGTAAGAGACTCACCTGTATCCATAATACTGTTTAACGTAGTTGAACCATCTCCTCTAAGGTTAATTGTAAAGTTACCTGTAGCTGCAGATGTGTAGTATAAAACTGCTTGAGTTTTAACATCATAGTTAATTGTTCCAGTTGCTGCTGTTGCAGATACTGTAGCTTTTTCAGTTAAGTTCTGAATAGCACCGCCACCATTAAATGTAACTCTACCTGTTCCTTTTGGAGTTAAATTTAAATCAACGTTACTGTCATCACCAGTCGCTGCTACATCAGGTGCGTTACCTGTTGCTGCGTTTGTTACATCGATTTGGTTTACTGCTGATGCTGTTGTTTGAAAAATAATTTGCTCATTTCCACTTTCGTCTCCGATGAAGTGTGCATCATCAACTAAAATGTTTTGTGAGTTTGTGTCTAAGTTACCACCTAATTGAGGGGATGTATCTTCAACAACTGATTTAATACCTGTGTTGATAGTTACAATATTAGGGTTTGTTCCATCATCTGCTGCTGCAAAAATTACGGCATCGCCTTTGTCTGTTGCAGAAAATGTAAATGAATCTCCAGATCCAGACACGTATTTAAATTGTACTGTGTATGCACCTGATGTCGAGTTTCTTAAAAAGTAAAAAGTTTGTACATCTAAAGGAATTGTAACAATTTGATTTCCTGTAATTGTACCTGTGAACTCAATCATTCTGTGAGATAATACAGCTCCAGTTGATCCATCAGATACTGATAATGTTGTAGTCTGTGCACCACCTGCTATTGATTGTTGTGAAAATCCACCAGAAATTTGTTCGATAATTTGTAAATTGGTATTAGTTTTTGTTCCCCACGTTCCCGCGTTTTCACCGGTTGCCTGAAGTTCAACTCCTAAAGGTGTATATGTTGAAGCCATAATTTATCTCCTAATAATTTGCTTACGCAACATCTGTATAGCTAGTATTTGAACCTGTGTCAATACTTTGATATGCCTGAATTCCAAAGCCTGAAGCAGTTCCAAAAGCAGCTACATTTGACGTTGCTGATTGTCCAGTTAAACTTAAGTCTAGACTTGTATCAATTGATACTGACCCTATACTAAACGTTGCAGATAGCCCTGTCAAGCCTTCTACATCAGCAGGACTTAAATTTCCTACACTAGAAGTTAATCCAAATCCATCTGGTATAATTATAGGATTTGAAGTTTCGTCTGTAGAGCCTAGTGAAACAGTTGCAGAAACACCTGTTATATCATAAGCCGTTTCTATAACTACTGATCCTACAGAAGAAGTTGCAGACTGACCTGTTGGTACTTCAACGTCAGCTGCTTCAACAGCTCCTAAAGAAGAAGTTGCAGAAACTCCTGTTAAACTAAATGTAGCATCAATTTGTAAACTTAAAGTTCCAACTGAACCTGTTGAAGAAACTCCTGTTAATCCCATTGCACTTGCAACATCGTCTAATGCAAATAGACCCCAAGAATTATTACCCCAACCTTTTGCACCCCAAGTGCTATTACCTAAACCAGTTTCTAATCCAAAACCTGTTAACTCTGCGTGGGCATCATTTGATTCACCATAAGCTTCTTCGCCCCAACCGTCACGTCCCCAACCAGTTTCATTATATACTTCTGATAATTCACCAACACTTGCTGTTAATGATAAACCTGTTACTTCTACACCTTGATCGTTTACTGCTCCCCATTCTCCTGTACTCCATGTTTGACCGCCCCATCCTGTTTGAGGAACACCCATGTTAGTTCCGTCACCAATAGAAGAAGTTAAACCAAATCCAGTTAAACTAACTACAGGGTTAAAGCTTTCACCAAAAGGTCCAGCGTTCCAAGTATTTCTACCCCAACCATTTGATTGAAATGATAATAATCCGTCTGCGTTTAATGAAGCTGTTAGTCCAAAACCAGTTAACTCAACACCATTGTCGTTAACTTGACCCCACTCACCATTACTCCAACTAGTTCCACCCCATCCAGTTTGAGGCACACCCATGTTTGTGCCATCTCCTACGGAAGAAGTTGCTGATTGTCCTGTAACTGAAACTGTAACAGTGTCTTGAGAACCCCAAGAGTTTTGATCCCAAGTTAACATACTCCAAGTATTTGAAGTTGGAGTGTTTGCTTGTCCGCCCATACCAGAGTGGAATGTGCAATAGTAATATAAAGTTGGCGCAGAAGAAGCTACAGTAATTTGTGTGTATGCCCCAGCTTGTCCAGGTGTACCATTCGTTGTAACACCCGTTGTGTACTCAGAGCCACCACCATGTGTTCCATCACTTGTTGCTGAAAGTCTTAATGGGTGACCGCCGTTAGAAGAATCTGATTGATCAAATTGATATGTTGCACCTTCAGCTAAATTAACTGTATCTTGTTGTACGCCATCAATAAAATATTTATTGCCGGAACCGGTAGAGACTACCGTTACTGTAAAGGTTCTAGTAACGGACATCCGTCGTTACCTCTACGCTATT
>Ga0098037_1000945_pt1 | contig 13646 bp, 15 predicted proteins | sample 5_EtaG_FD_75050 | JGI IMG/M metagenome (GOLD analysis project Ga0098037, IMG submission 75050) | Marine viral communities from the Subarctic Pacific Ocean - 5_ETSP_OMZ_AT15132 metaG | ecosystem: Environmental > Aquatic > Marine > Oceanic | place: Pacific Ocean | collected 2015-01-08 | reverse complement strand
ATTCATCATATTGTTGAGACCAGTTCCTGGAAGACCTTTAACACTGAAAGGATTCAATCCAGTAGCACCAGGTCTAGCATACTTAGCAGCATCAAAGAAATCTGGTGTTAGGAATGATCTACCCTTACCAGCCCAACTCATAGCATTGCTAGGTTTGAATCCACCTGAGAATATACTACTTGCTCTAGCATTACTGGTTCCGTGATATAAGTTCTGTAAACTACCTGCACCACTTAAACCTGGACCTCCAACACCATAACCACCAATAACTTGTCCACCATAACCACCTACACCACCATTGCCTTTGAACAGTCCAAATATGTCCCACCACGAACGTCTATTTTCGGATTGCTCTTTCTTAAATGTCTCTTGATTTCTTCGTTCAGTTTGTACTGTCTTAGTCTCTAATAGATTATTAACCTTACGAGAGATATTTGAAGGTTCATTAAATGAAGTAGCAACAGGATCGGTTATTTCTTTTACTGATGTTTTTAATCCAGTAAATCCTGGCATTCCTCTGACAGCATTACCAGTAGAAGCCATAATTCCCAATCCAGTAACTTGGAGTGGCAACTTCATAGCATCGAGAAGTTTTTCCTCAGTGAACTTATCTCTCTTAAGAGATTTCACTGGAGACTTCATAACATTACCAGATCTCTCAGACGGATTATTAGCAAAGAAATTCATTGCTGGCATCTGTGGAGCAGCAGATGGTGTTATTGAAGATGTTCCTGATTCATACTGTGGTTTACGAGCTACACCATCAACAGCACTTGGTTGTCCTTGTGTATAATTGTTGTCTAATGGTGTGATCATCTCATCACCATGTAACCTGACTAGGTATCCGCTATCAGGACCAGAGACTATACCACCCTGTTCAAAGTTAGGAACATCAACTCCACCAAAATCTAACTCATCGTTATCTACATCAAGACTATTCTCAAATTCATTATCTTTCCTTACCTTTTCTGGATCCTCACCAATGTCAGTAAATCTTTCTGTACCAGATAAATCGTCCTCTTTTTTTAATTGTCTCGTTACAGCAGTGGTTTCTGCTTGATCAACTTGTTGTTTAGCAAGTGACATTTGCTGATTCAATATATCAGCGATAGCATCTAACTTGTCACCTATAGTATCACTACTAAATTCAAGTCCCTTAGCAAGAGCAAGATTAGACTCTTTTGCAGCACTAATTTCAGTCTCTAAATTAGACTGTTTTTGATTGATAGAAGAAACAGTTCTGTTTAATGATTCTGCAATAGCAGCAAAGAATACACCTAGTTTCTCATCCTTAACTTTAACTGGTGCTTTGTTCTTACTACCAGTAGGTTCATAGCTCTTAGTACCTGATGATAGTAGTGGAGTCTGTGGTTGTATATGATGCTCTCTATGTGGAGTCGCAATGTGAGGGAATGGATTCCCTATCAACCTTTCCTGAATCTGAGCATTGTTTGCTTTAAATGGTCCTACTGGACTAGCAAATGGTGTACTCTGCCCTCTAGCAAAATAATCAGGATAACTAAACTGATCTTGAAAACTACCTCTCCTAAACATTTTAGGAGTCATCATATATTTTAATGCTTGACCAAAAAATTCTCCTTTACGTAGTCCCAAATTATCTTTGTCAAGCTGATTAATCTCTGCACCTTGCATGGCACGAGCTTTCTCAGTCTTACCCATACTGGCAGCATCAAGTAGAGCACCAATAATTTTGCCCTCTGCTCCTGCTGTAAATGTAGAACTGTATCTGGCCATCCTATCCTACTAACTTTGCTGTTTTAATCAAATCAAGATTATTACTCGCCATCCTAAACGTATTAGAATTTTTAACAACAGTTTTGTTGATTATATTGTTATTTAACACAACTACCTTCATTGTGCCAGATGTCTCTTCAAGATCATTATACATTTTACTATCATCTAAGAAATTATCTACTTGATTAAGTGCTATTGTTGATTGAATATCTGGTGCAACATTTGATGATACTTCCTTGGGAATTAAATGTTTCAAATGAGGATGCATCTTCTCATTAAGAGATTTGTCACGTAATAAGTCTAGTGTTGGTTGATTCCTTCTTTTTTTTACATCATTAAACCATTGAGATTTTACTCCAGGTCTGTTATCAGGATCAGCAAATTCTAATTGTCTTGCTGCTTCTATAAAGTCACCTTTTTCTAATGCTTTACGCATCGATGGAAAATTATTTAAGAAATTTGGACCCATGTTGTACACTAGGTCTAACAGTGCTGTTTTCTGATTATCAGTAGCACTATTCCAACCAGGAAGTTTCTTTGCAGCAGCTAGATGATGCTCGAAGTCCATTTCAAATAACTCCATAGCTCTTTGATCACTAATCCTATCACCAACTTGTAAATTACGAATGTCTGCTGGAGAACCAGCATCAATTAAATGACCATATCCAACAGTAGGTTTTAATTTTGAGTCCAAATATACATCATTTCTAAATCCTTCCATCTCTTTGAGATATTTCTTTCTAAAACCATCATCCTGAGCAGGGGCAGCAGGGTTCAGTTTACTTAGAATATTATTACCACTTGGAGATACTCCTCTAGCAGCCATTATTAAACCAACGAGATTTCTACTATTAGAATATGCAGTTGTTGAATTAGGTTCATAGAAATCAACACTAGTATGCCATCCTGACATATTACCTGCGTTATTTGGTTGTAGTTCTGCTTTATTAGGTACAGCTGTACTCACAAATCCAACCTTACCAAGATATTGACCACCTCGAATCTTTTGACCTTTCTTGACAGCAATTCCACCATCAGGGAAGTGTGCATATAATGCATCAAATGGTTGTCCATTACTAGGATCTATACTTCTAACAACTACAACATTGCCATATCCTTCACCATATAATAATCCTGTTTCCATAACTTCTCCGTTAAACAATGCATAGTTGCTTTTAAAATCGTCATAACTAAAATCAAGTCCAGGTTCATTTGATATATCTGGACCTTGTTCACCATGAAATCGAATGGCTTTTTTACCACCAGTAATCATGTGCCTACCAAATCTAACAGTATCAAAAAGCATGTCTACTGGATTAAAACCACCTGTACCACCCTCTTTTTCTGTGGCATCTTTTTCTGCTTTTTCTACCATATCAGATTCTGCTGCTTTACTCTTAGCCCAATCACTAAGATTTCCTGCACTCTGTTGTGTAAAAGTATTAGAACTAATTGATTTAGGTGGAGCAGTTCTAACACCAGTATTGTAAGATATACTTCTAACAGCAAATGGCAATGTACTAATCTTACTACTAATATCTCTAGAAACACCGAGATCCTGTGCCATCTTCATACTAGTAGATACTAAAGTATCACCAATATGTTGAATGTGACTTGATGCCATACCACTTGTGGGATCCATCGACTGAATGTACTCTGTACCATGTAACATACTGACTCCTCTATTTGTCAAACCGTATCTGTTACCTTGTTCAAATCCACCCTCTCCTGGTGCAGGTGGCAACCCTAGTGGATTGAAACCAAGATCTCTACCAATATCAAGAGCAGTCACACCCCATCCTAGTAGAGGTATTGCACTAAGAAGTGACAATGCAGCACCAGTACCATCACCCTGTGACGCTCTGTATGCTGCTTCAGCGATTGCTATTCCTGTACCCAAACCTGGAATTAACTTAAATATCTTCCCTCCAGATTTTTTAGCTGCTTTCTGCGCTGCTTTCTGTGTAGTCTTAGCTGCAGTTTTAGATCCTGCACTTGTTATGTCTAAACTTAGCTGTTTACCAACTTTTTTGTTAAGTAAGTTTAAACTTAACTGTTTACCAGTTTTTTTAGTAATTTTTTTACTTGAAGTTTCTGCTCCTTGGTTAATAACCTCTTCTAAGGATTTTTCTTGTAAAGTATTAAAAATTTTATCTTCGGCAATTCCCCCCAAAGCTTCTTTTGTTGCTTTCGTCACTGCTTCTGGAGAACCACCAAAAGTTTTACTTTTACTCAAATCTCTAATAATTTTTTCAGTATTGTCTTGTGCCAAAATTTTTCTGAATGCCTTGTCATCAATACCGTCTTTAAGGATATCTTTAGCAGCATCAGATGCTGCTGCTGTACGAGCAAGTTCAGCTGCTTTAATTGGTCCTTTTTTAATAAAAGCCTTCCTAAATCCTGGCGAAGACAGTATGTCTCCAGTAACTTTATCTGTCCTTCTACCAATAATTCCCCTAATACCAAGTTTTCTTACAACATTACCAATTTGACCTGATATACCTTTCTTCGCTAATCCTTGTGTAATTTTCTTAAAACCTAACTTTTCTAATATAACTCTACTAGCACCCTTGACTAGTTTATCACTTAAACCTCCAAGTATCGCTCCACCAGTATCACCAAGATTGGTCGCCATAAACCTTCTGGTACTTGAGAGATCTCTTACTCTCTCCAATTCATTCTCTTTACCAGCTACCTGAGCTCTATCTTTAAGAATGTTCTGATAGGCAAATTGCTCATTATATAATGTTAAAATCTTATCTAATTTACCTGCAATCAACTCATTATGATCAACTTGCAAGTCAACACTACCTTGTTGAGTTGTTTTTATATTAGATAAAGTAGATAGACTTTTAGATATTCTTTGATCTAATTGAGTTAATTTAGAATCTATACCAACACCAAAAACACGAGTAACATATTCTCTTAGTTGCTCATCTTTTACTGGTGTGTGATCATCATCTTTTAGAAGATCGTCAACTGCACGGTCAACGTCTTCATTAGACTTTTTTTCTTCTTCCTGCTTCTCTGTTCTAGGAAAATTTGCAGCAAATCTTTTTGCTTTAGTAGATGCCCTATCAGTTTGTTTAGCAGATTGATTTGGATTAAGAACACCTATTGTTCTTGAAAATAAATCTCCACCAAATTCAGTCCCTAATGCTTTAACAAATAAATTACCACTATTCGCAACACTCAGACCAGCTTGTCTATCCTTCTCTTGTGCGTCTGATTCTGCTCTAGCCATCCCAACAGCACTAGAAATCTTACCCCCAATAAAAGAGGCAGTATCACCACTATATGTTGTAGAGTACCTAGCCATTCTGTTGTGCTTGCTTTTGTTTTACTTCTTCTAGATATTGCATTAAAAACGCTACATAAACCTCACGTTCCCAAGGCATCCAATTTTCTACTTCTGTCAAGCTGTATTTATGGTACTGCATGAGAGCAAAATTCATTCTATAGTACCCTTCCAGATTATTGTGGAAGAGTGCTACACGAAAAAACTCTGTAGTCCCTCCAATGTATATTCAGAATCTACACCAGTATTGGGGTTTACCACTGTAAACTTGTGACGTAGTTTTGGAGATGTTTCATAGAATTGTTGAATTTTCTCAAACTGCCTAGTAGTCAATCCTTCAACAAATGTGCGGAATTCCTTCTTTGTAGTGGTAGTTGAGTCATATACATCTTCAGAGTCATATATCTGATCTATGCTTTCAGAGATTAATTCAAAAACTTCTTCTGCATCCAATTCTTTCTGTAAAAAGTCCAATTCGATGAATCTCTTCATACTTGGATATTTCATCACAATACCCATTTCATCAGTTAACTCAATTTTGTTAGTATGACCTTCTGGTTTAAAAACTTCAATATCGTCAATATTAATAGTTGTCTCTGCTTTTGTTTCATTGTCATCAAGACAAGTAACATTTATAGTGATGGTTTCTCCAATAGAAGCACCTCTAATCTTTAAAAACAGATATTCCAAATCAAACAAAGGTAATGTTTCTACCTTAATTCTCGAAATAACGCAATTTTTGATTAAATCCTTAACAGCAGCAGTAATCTGTTTATCGTCGTCTGACTCTAATGCTAGTAAAAGTACTTTTTCCTCTTTTACTAAAAATGGTCGATATTTGACGGATTTGCCTGTAGAAGGTAATTCTAACTCATAGGTGGGATAACCAAGTTTCGGTAATGCCATAAAAAACTAATTCAAGTCGTATATTTATATATAGCGACTTTTTAAGGTAAAAATGTGCAGAGAAATTTTTCCCTGTTTTATGGAATCGAAAATACTATTTTGACCTATCCTGGTGGCAAATCACCTATTTCAGAATTTAATGCTGATCTTCCTTGTTCAACGTAAACAATTGTATGTCGTACATAGTGGAAGTTAACTGTGACCCTAGTGACTTGAGATGCTCCATAAGATAATGGGACAGCATCTATAGCATAAGGATAAGAACCCTCTAACAAATATGAAATGGAAGGTCTATCACCATATCCATGTGTTATTGGAGTTCTTACATGTGGACCAAGTTCAACCTTAGTAATCCTAGTCGTACACGTATAACTTTCAGGATATGCAAGTCTGGTCTTCCTTTCTCTTGTCTTAGGTGCTACTTGCATAAGACGTTCCACTCCATCAGTTCTTGTTGTGTCAAGTAGTTCAGTTTTAGGTCTATCAAGAAATATACTATCGTACCAAGTCTGAAAGAACTTTAGTTGAGTTAAATTTGCATCACAAAGGAATCCTAAAGAAACATCAGTATATAATCTAGTATGAGGATATTGAAATGGTCCTTCACCTAGAAATCTTCCTGCCATTTGTGCTGTAGCAGATTGTACGTTCGGTAATTGTGCTTCATCACACATCAAAGTTAACGGTTCTTTATTACCATTAGGAATCTTATCAAATTGCACGAGATAGGTGGTCGTACGGGACATTCCCCCGTAAGATCCTATTTTACTCATTAAGTTCTTTATGCCCGACATAAATACAAATAGTGGAATGTATATTATATATGGCAAAATCAGGACTCTATAAACCTAATAACCCTAAAAAGTACAAAGGTAATCCTACTACCATCATCTATAGATCGTCTTGGGAACAGAAATTCATGAAATTCTGTGACAGAACAAGTTCAATTGTTGAGTGGGGAAGTGAGGAATATATTATACCTTATAGGTGTCCTACAGATGGTAAACGACATCGCTACTATCCTGACTTTTATATTAAAGTCCGTAAAAAAGATGGAACGTACGCTAAGTACATAATTGAAATTAAACCGAAGAAACAAACAAAACCACCGTATGATCACAAAGATAAAAGATCCGTTTCCTATAAGAAAGCTTGTCTAACGTTCGCTAAAAACCGTGCTAAATGGGATGCTGCTGAAGACTACTGTGGAGATAGGCAGATGGGTTTCTTAATATTAACTGAGGAAAACCTAGGAGTGTAGGAGTATGAACAATGGCACAAGGATTTGGAGAGATACAGCGTAATACTGTAAAAAATGACACTGGTTATGAAACAATCTTTGAGAGAGTAACTCAAAAGACTGGAGGCGATAAGCAAACCCTTACATGGTATCGGAATGCTGTAAGGCAAGAAGTAGTAAGATATAGACAAGACAATACAAAATTTATACGTGATGAGAGATATGATTCATTAGACCCTGAAGATGAACAGGATGAAAATGTACTAAGAAGATTTGCAGTACAAGGTCACATGTATCTCTTTGAATACAAGGCACAGTCAAAATATTTACCTTATTGGGACAAGTTTCCGCTTGTATATTGTATTAAATCAGATCCAAATGAATTCTTTGGAGCTAACTTACACTATATGACACCTAAGAAAAGGATACTTGCAATAAGAGATCTATTGAATGGAAGGATCAACTTACCTAAGGCTTGCTTCCATAAATATCTTAAGTCTAATATAGATGGACTTCTTTTAGACTTGTCTGCTGAAGAATGGGATACAGCAATCCTTCTACCAGTAGAAGATTTTGTTATAACTAGAAAGAGTTCTGAGTATAACTTCTCTAAAGAAGAAGTATGGAATGAAACAAATGAAAAATTCTACGACAAAATCAAAGCACGTAGAATGATTCGTGGATATGGAACACAACAATCAGTATCAATGGCACGATAATGGGAGCACAACTACAAGGACAGACAGTTAAGGTAGAATTACCTGAGAACGCTACATGGATTTCTGGTGGAGATTCAATGATTAATATGTATGAGAAGATGCACTATGATGCTACAACTGACACATATTACTTTGAAAAACATGATGATTCTTTTACTAACCAGACATCAGTTTACTTAGCTACTGAGGTTCAGATTAATAGAGCTCTGAGACTGCCAGGTGTTCAAGAGAGGGTAGCGATAGCAAAAGGACAATTAACAACTAAGGTAGCAGACGGCACATTTAATTTAGATGGTGATGACATAGACACTGTAAATGATGCTCCATATTTAAGACTAGCACAAGAAAGAACAGGATTAACTATATCTCCTGCTGCAAAAGGAGGTTCTGCTGGTAAGGGGGGAGAGAGTCTAAGGTATCCTAACTCATCTTATTATGAAAAAGATTCTGACTATGTGATGTTTGAATTTGGTAGATACATTCCAGCTTTCTTACCAGATTCAAATGATAAAAAGAAAGAATCAGATGGTAAAGCATCTACTTCTCAAAGCATACCTAGAAGATATGCAGATTATAATCGTTCTGCATCAAACTTTAAACCTATCGAAGATGATCCAAGTTATAGACCAATTATTATGTACATGCCTCAAGATTTATCGACTGAGGTAAAGACATCATGGAATGGTAAATCATTTAGTAACGTTGGTGCGAAAGCAATTGCAGCAGCTAATGGTAATTTTAGCAATATAGGTGATTACAATCTTCCTGAAGGTATTAAATCAACCTTCGCTGCTTTGTTTACCAATGCTATCAACTCAGTTCCTGGCGTTGCTGGTAACTTAACGTTGAATGATGTTACTGGATCTACAAGAGGTGTGGTACTAAACCCAAACGTAGAAGTTTTGTTTGATCAACCAGATCTAAGAGAGTTTGGATTAAAGTTTAAGATGACTCCTCATAATGCAGAAGAAGCAAAGATTATCAGAGCAATCTGTAGAACATTCACACGTGCTTCACTACCAGGATTTGGTGACACAAATGGTGCTAGTTGGATTGGTGATGCTGGCAAATCAAGGAACGATAAACAAACTTCTATTGGTGCAGGAAATATGATATCAGTACCACATTTGTGTAGAGTATCTTTCATGCAAGGTAAGAGTTTACATCCATACCTAACACAGTATAAAACATGTGCTTTAACTAGAGTACAAGTAAACTATACACCTGATGGAAACTACTCAACGTATGCAGATGGTGCTCCCGTTGCAACAGAATTATCCTTAGACTTTCTAGAGACAAAACTCATCTTTAGACAAGAAATATCAAATGGAACCGCAAGTCTCTAATGTTCTTCTCACTACTACCAAGCATAGAATATGCTAAATCTCCTATCAGTTATCCGTTCTCGGAATCTGACTATGTTCTTGCAAAGAATTTCTTTAAAGGATATGTACTAGATGAAAACGTATTTGAATATGCAGTATACTTTGACAAGTATGTCATACAAACTGGTGAAAGATTAGATACTATTGCACTAGATTTTTATGGCAATCCATTCTATGATTGGGTCATAGCAATAACAAATAACATGGTAAATCCTGGTTATGATTTACCAATGGATGATAATGCTGTCAGAATATATGCTGAAGATAAGTATGGAGATGAAGCATACTCAGGTGTACATCACTATGAGACTACAGAATATAAAGACATAAGAGGAAACATACTACAACCTACTGGTCTTAGGGTAGACAAAACATTTTACGATGGATCACATAAGTTTAATAACGGAGCTAGTCTAGTCACTATATCAGGTCCAGCACTATCAAGACCAGTAAACAACTTTGAGTATGAGATACAACAGAATGAAAAGAACAGAGAGATCTACATACTAAAACCATCTCTGTTAGAAGTATTTGTTGAGAGTTTCAAAAAGTCTAACAAATACACAGAGTCTACTGATTTTATCAGTCAATCTTTAAAGAAAACAAGTTCAACAATATGATATTTTGGATTGGATTTACTCTCATGTTTTTCAATGAGGGTTTCGTCATGATGAGACATGTATCACCACTCGCTGCACAGATCAGAGAGGAACTCATCAAAGACTTAGGTGATACTTGGCAGAAGATTCATTCAACCTTAGACTGGTTGTGGATCCTCTTTGTTGTGTTAGGATTAATATTCACACAGCATAGAGCACTTGATGTGTTTGCACTCGTTACATTCTGGAGTGCAGCACTTTGTCTCATTTACTTACCGATGTGGTTGAAAAACTCTCAGGCATAAAAAAACCCCGAAAAAATTTTCGAGGTTTTACGTATTTGAAAAGTCAATTTTGACTACGGTGCTGGTTGCTGCGGTACAGGTTGTAAAGTTACCATACCTTCGTACACTACTGGTGGTTCACAACAATCAGGAGTGCCATGTGCATGCTCCATTAGATGCTCAACCTTTTGATTAAGTTCTTCAAGTAATTGAATGACATAATCTACACGAGGATCTTCAACAGGTGCTCCTTCAGGTACTGTGAAAGTTCCATCTGGTCCTGTAGTGATGACAACGTTAGCATCGTTTGGTGGTGTAAAGTTTTCTTCGTTCATTAGTTTACTTAGAGATTAGTTCGGGTAGTTCATCCTCTCTCTGCTTCTTGGCAGAGTCAGGATAAATTCTTTTGTCATCATGCTCATACAATGAGGTTAATGATGATAGATTTGGTGGTGCAACACCATTCACAACAGCAGAAACTGGAACAACCACACCGATAGTAAGTGCAGTAGCAACCATAGTAGTTTCCATGAGCTGCAACAGTTCGACTAGCATTTCCTTATTTAGTTTCTATAGTCATATTATACACAAAAAAAGGGGGATATGTAGTCCCCCTGTGACAGTTTTATGACTGTCATAACTCTTCTTCAAATGCTTCAATAAACTTTCTTCGTTGCTCCCATGTCTGACCACTAGTAGATCCTTTACAGTAATTGATACAAGTTTCATCACCGAACTGATTACATACTAGACCTGCTAGATCATGAGGACATCCTATCTTACCAGTAGACCAATATAATTGTCCACCTATCCATTTTGCTTCACACTTTGGACACGTTGCTGAACTGAACTCATCCATCCTTTACTCCAATCATTTTTTAAACACACCAAACTTAGACAGTAACCACAATGTAACTATCGTCCATCCTATAACATACCACATCAGCACTCCTTGTTAAGATCTTCTACCATGTTACCACCTATCTCAGCACCTTGATTACCACCAAACATTGCTACCCATCCTGCTGCTAACCATCCTACGAATGGTATACCTGATAGGGCAGGTGCTGCTGCTGCACCAACACTAGTTCCTACAAGTCTCCCTGTTTGTTTTCCACCACCGACCGCCTCGATGCAGGCTACAGACTTTTTTGAGTCGTCTCCACCTTGCCCCTTTACTATAGTAGATGGATCTTGCCATGATCTCTCGTTAGAGACAGGTCCACCCTGATTGGTCTTACCATCCATGACATACTCCTCAACAACTTGAGTTGTATTGTTTGCTAGTCCTAAGAAACCACCCTTCTGCTTGATGTCCTTAGTGATCATCATCGTCTTGGGATCGTTTGCAGTGTAACTGATCTTGTATCCTTCTTCATCTGCTTGGATTACATATGAAGTATAGTCATTCACTGGTGGGCTTATAAATGGTATCTTACTAGGACGATTTGCAATCACCCCAATCATACCTAAATGGGACACTCCTAAGAGTGACCCTAAACTAATTCCAATCCACTTATTCATTTAATTGTCCTCCTCTTGCATTTCAATAAACTCTTTGTTCTGTTTACAGATACCATGTACATCAATCTTTTGATGAAGGTGTGCTGAAGTGTGTAGACCCTCTATCAATAAGAGGACTGCTAACATCATGACTGGTAGCATCCATAGTGGATGACTCAGTACATCATTAGTTTTCATCAGCGTAGGAAAAGAAGAACTCATCCATCATTCTGTCAGCATTATCTTTACCAAAGATACTTGTCATATATCCTAAGATAGGATCAAGTTTCTTCATGTAAATATCAAAGTCTTTATAGAATGATGTGTCCTCACCAGTAGGTAGTGCTTCATCAACTATCTTACGATAAGTTTGAAGGTACTCTGTGAACTCAGGTAAATATTTATCAACTTCATCAAAGTGACAGTACCTTACAAAAATGTTCTCTGAAAAATGGTTGCCCATCTCAAAGAACCGATAGTTTTTTTCTGCTTTAGGTAAATTGGGTAAAGAAAACAAAAACTTTTCAACTGGATGTTGGAAGTCAAATACAATAATAACTTTCTTTTGATGAAAACCCATGAGATCCATCCCGAAACAGGGAAGATAACTCCCTGTCTTAGGATAGATTACATTGTTATAGATATCACATTTTTTATTGTAGATATCTACACGTCTTGATTTTATAAAGTGTGGAGCAGTAAAGATGTCTGCTGTTAATTGCATACCACCTTTACCTGTCCACTCACACCACCGTGAATCAAATTTAAACTCAGGGAAAACATCATCAAGAACTTTTTTATAGTTGACCCAGAGGTCAACTGTATTAGTCATCTTGTGCTAGAGATGCAAAATATGATAGTGCATCATCATCTTCAACGACTGCTTCCTTCTTGACTGGACTAGCAGCACCTACCTTCTGTCTAAAAGATGAAGGAGCAACACTTGCTGATGGTGGTGCAGTGTTAGGAACCTCAAGTTCCTCACGATCAACACGTGCTGGAGCACGGTTAGGTGACCCTAGAACAAGGTTCAATCTTGCTTCGAGGTCTTCGTAGGACTTGAAGTTGTCCTTTGCTGTGAACGCTTCCAGAGAGTGCTCTGACTTCCATGTTGCTTCCAGTTCAGAATCATCTGCACTAAGAGCAGACACACTATCAAACTCACTGCTGTCATAATTCCAATATCCTGCGACCTTTTTGATCTTCAACTTGAAGTTAGCACCTTCCCAAAGATCAAAGACATTTACTGGTGTCTCATCTTGGAACTCAGGTTGCATTGCTGCAAGAACTTTGTCATGAATCTTCTTGCCATACTTGTACAAGAATACTTTACCCTCATTCTCAGGGTGCTTTGGATCCTTTACGACTTGGATGTTGCTGTAGTAAGATAGCTTACGCTTCTGCTTACGTGCAAGATCTTTATCCTCATCTGCTCCACTGTTCCAGAGTCTACGATTGACTTCACCTACTGGATCCTTCTCACCTAATGTTGTGAGACTGTTCTCAATATACCAACCACCTGTTCCTTGAAATGCATGTGAGTAAACCTTTGCCCAAGGTACTGTCTCACCATCTGGTGCTGGTAAAAATCTGATGACTGCATAACCGTTACCGCTTGCGTCAACTTCTGGTTTCCAAAACCTATCATCAGTGTTATTGTTTGATGATGATTTCTCTAGTTCCTTCTGAAGGAACGAAAAATTGCTACTTGATTTCTTCTTTAAGTCTGCGAATGACATATTGCTTTAGATTTGTTTGTATTTGGATTTTGTTTAAAACTATCTGCCCCACTCTTACGAGCTGCATCTTAAGTTTTAGGGTGGGAGGTAGGAATAATGTGTACCTACAAACACAGGGCATTTCTACATAAGTAAATTTTTACTGCGTTGCATGAGTCCTGTCTGGTTGGACAGTTCTGTTGTTCCCAACAGCGAGCACCACCTCTGACTCATCACCT
>Ga0098037_1000944_pt1 | contig 13647 bp, 24 predicted proteins | sample 5_EtaG_FD_75050 | JGI IMG/M metagenome (GOLD analysis project Ga0098037, IMG submission 75050) | Marine viral communities from the Subarctic Pacific Ocean - 5_ETSP_OMZ_AT15132 metaG | ecosystem: Environmental > Aquatic > Marine > Oceanic | place: Pacific Ocean | collected 2015-01-08 | reverse complement strand
TGGCATATTTTTCTGCCATATCGGTCCTTGGGTTCGAACGCAGCTCTATCATGTTGCCAAGGAAAAACTTTAGCTGTGATAACTTATCAATGGTTGCAACTGCGCAGCCAAGTTCCAGCAGCTGGTCTTGGATTTGTTTTTGTTTATCGGTAAGCCTGCCCTTGCCCGGCGCTTTTACTTCTACGAAAATCGGTGAAGCAATACCATCCCACCAAAACTGCTGGTGTACAAATATCTCAATGTCTGGAAACCCTGGCTTCATGCCCAGGTCTATTAATCGTTTAGTATACGCGACATGCCGCTTGCCCTCATTCGGACTATGGTGCCATAGACTTTTTTCTGGCAACGCAGCATCCAGCCATTTAGCTATTAGTTTTTGGAACTCATCTTCACTCATTGTAAAAGTCATTCGGCATAACCGAACCCATAGTAGCTAACTTGATAACTTGCATTTTATCCTTGCTTGGCAACACAGAATGGTCACACCATCGCTTAACTACTGTTGCGTGTTTTACGTCCAGAAGTTGCGCCAACGCATGGTAGGTGAGACCCTTTTGTATTCTGAATTGATTAAGTGTCATAACATCAGAAATTAATTATTTTGACAAAATATGTCAAATAATGTTACTCATTATGTCTGTCTGTGTCGGCGCGTGACGATACATGACTTGATAAACAAAATATTTGAATGGTTATGGGGAGGAATTTATAATGCGACATGCGAATCATGACAAAGATAGTATTATGGATACATTGTATAACAATTTGTCAAAGAAAATTAGACAAACTGGCATGGAGAAAAAAGAGGTAGCCAGGCGTAAAGGTATAGCGCCAGAAACGCTATCGCGACATTGCAGTGGCAAAATCCACCTAACACGTAAAGATGCGGATGAATATGCACAAATACTAGGCTGCCGAAGCGCAGAAATATTATATCCATTAGACCCACATCCTATCATTGGCAAATGGAGTATATCAAATTATTGCCCAACTAATCCGCAATTAGTCAGAAAATATGAGTACGGTTTGTGCCTGCAAATGTCTAATACTGAAGTCACTAAATGTGACATGGTTTATTTGCGTACTTTATACTCCAGGCAGATAGGCGTATTTATGTATGATTTTACAGCAGAAGAATATGCAAAAACAGGATTTCCACAAACGCCGTGGTGGACGCCCAGCAAGCTAGATATTATCAATGTAGACTATTACAATAAAGGCGTGGATAAAAATTGTTTTCAAAATTTATGTTATTGTATGACTTCTGATGAATTGCATTTATGGGGTTATTTATATCCAGAACCAGAATTTAATCGCTACACAGTGCATGTTCCCAAAACACTAGGCTTTGGCAATGTACAAACACAAACTGGTGTCGAGCTAAAATGGGCATGTCCAGTGCTAGGCAGCATTTTCAGACCTGACCTACGTGACTTAGAAATAGTTCCATATGAAGCATAATTGATATAATATGCAATTCTAATTACGTCATTTGTAGTTTTCTATTGACACATAAATCATTTGAAATGCATACTCGTCCGAAAACTTACGGACAACCGCTATGGCATTTCAAGAAACACCACACTTTGCAAAGAGATATAACTGGTCACATCACAGCAACCCAGAATCAGTTCCTATTTGTAAAAAGTTTTTCGAAAAAGTGCATGTACGCCCTGCATTAAATGCAGCCTGGCAAGTTGTAAAAGGCGAAGCAGCTGGCGATAAATCGCAAGCATTCAAAACAATCAATAAATACGCAGAAACCAATGCCAAAATGCTAGCCGGGCGCACTGTTCAAGAAATGTGCGACATGGTGATTCTTGAAAATAAGAGCCAAGAAGAAGCAATGGAACACGGTGCAGCTGCATTCCGCGATTACAAGCCCCTCAACTGGCAGGCAGAAAAAGATGCAGCACAAGCAGAGATTTGTGCAGAGGAGCTGCACAGCGTCTTTAAAAACGCATTAGAAGGGTTAAACGAAGCGCAAGCAGCATTGGGATTGAATAGACTTACTGGTGAGGCAGACATACTAGCAGACTGGCGAGGTTTACAGCTGCGCTTTAATGGCAAACCAGACTATAGCAAGCGTGTGGAATTAAAAACGGTATGGTCTAGTGTTGCCGATACCAAGTCTGGCAAACGTGCCGGCAGCGTGCCAACAAACCCAACACACAGCCATCTGTGTCAGGTTACCGGGTATTGGGTCATAACGAATCGCTTATCACAATGCATTGTGCAGACCAGCGCCACAAAAACAAATGTACACACAGAAGATAATTGTGAGCAGCTGCAAGACGAAGCGATGCACATACGCGCACAAGCTATTACAGCACGCTGCAAAATCCGTGAAAATTTATTGAAGACAGCTGAAACAAAAGAACAGCTGTTCGCCCTTATAGAACCCGACTTCAGTCACATGTATGCCTGGAACATAAGCCCGGAAGCATTGTTCGAAGCAAAACAACTATTTGGATTCGCATAATGAGCAAACTGAGTATGCACATACAAGCTGCTACACCTCGCCGGCGCAGGCGATACACAACACTGCGCAGCTTTTTAGTTTTGGTAGGAATCTTAGCTGGCATGATGGCTGCGTTTTTAATAGCTGTGTTGCTATTTTTTATTTTAATCACACTAACGACAGAGGTTTATTGATGGATGATATGCAGTCTGCTCTCGCAGAATTAAAACAACTTAACAAAGATGGTGGTCTGAGCATCCACAACAAAAAATATAGCACAGTGCCAATGCGCATTGAGATATTTCGCAAACATTTTGGCACTAAATACAGCATCCAAAATGAGATACTTATAGATGACGGCAAACGCATAGTCGTGCGCTCTGTCATAAAAGATACTGCTGGCAATGTGCTGGCAACTGGACACGCCGAAGAGTTTCGCGGAACCACCAACATAAATAAAACCAGCGCTCTTGAAAATGCGGAAACATCCGCAGCTGGCAGATGTCTGGGTATGTTCGGATTACATGGCGGCGAAATGGCTAGCGCCTTCGAGGTAGAGGTAGCAATCGACACACAACAGGACATGACAGATTTTGTCATAGCAGCGCATGGTTCAATTACAGCATGTAAATCACAAGTCCAATTGGCAGCTTGGTTTGATAAATCAACAAGTCAAATGGACGCGCTCGAAAAGCAAGACCCGGACGAATGGACAAAAATAGTAATAGCATATGAAGAAAAAGAAGAGGAATTAAAAAATGGCACAGCCTGATTATAAAAATTCAAATGTAAAAGTAGCATTCCCAGCGCCAGGCACAGCCCAGGTTGGAGTAGCCTTATATCTCAACGTAGATGACGAACTAGCCAGCTTACTTACGACATATTGGGATAAGACAGGACAATCACCGTCCATTGCATTTTCTCAAAGGAAAAAGAACGAGGATTGGGAGAAAATGGGCAATGCAAAATTATTTCCACCGGATGAAAAAAACGAGGCTGATACAGGCTCGTACAGCGGCAGTAATGAGCATTCTCAGGTTGAACGTCCGGACAGTTATGAAACTCAGCCAGCAAGCGCAGAAACAACAGCAACACCAAGACGGTCATTTAGGTAAAATATTATGTCATTATTAATAAATACAAAACAAGCAGCAGAATTATTATTTGGTCAGACAACTGAAACAGCACGAAAACGGGCAATGCGTTTTGCTGACAGTAACAATATAGAACCCATAAGAGATGGACGTTATATTTATTTTAGGCGTGAAGACATCGAGAATATAACAAGGCAGAAGACTGAAGCTCCGCGCGTTCATGTGGGTGCTAATGGTCTCAGCTTGGGTAACTAATCAGTCCATGACTGTACACGCTGCGGCTGACCTATTTCTCTAGTTATAATATTATATCTGCTACTAGACCCTCTGAACTCTTTTTTGCGCGGCAGATAGCGTTTGTTACTTACATCAAATGATCTAGTGTCTGCGTCTTCTTTCAGTATACAGCGCATCCATTCCACAACATTCGGCAGCTGGTCATCTGTTATAGTTGGGCAGCGTACATCTAGCCATTCTGGAAACCTTTTTAAACCAGGATCATATTCTGCTGTTACTCTTGCACCAGCGTTCATGTGATATTGCCAGTTACCCCGGCGCACCCGGACACGGATTTCATGGTTACCAAATTGCCAGCGTGTCTCATGCGCACCCAGTGTTTTTATGTCACCACCAACTCTATACTTTTCTATTAGACGCGGCTCCATGTTACACCCCTAACATTGCAGCAGCAGCTGCTTTTTTCTGGTTTTGTTTCTCAGCGTTACGGATGCTGTGTCCGTACTGTTGATATGTAAAGTTGCTGTTTGTATGACCCATACTTGCAGCTATCTCTGCCCAGTCTGTGCCTAGCTGGGTAATCATGTGGCTGGCAAAGTAATGGCGTAGGTCACTCCAGATTATATCGATGCCAGTACGTTCTTGGATACGATACATTAGCTCGCGGATTGTTTTAGGCTGCTTGGGCTGCCCAGTGTTAGTTGCAAAAATGATATCTGTATCAGCACTAAACCGTGAACTTAGACGCAGCTTACGCAGCTCTTGGATAGCGTCAGCTGGTAGCACAGCAACACGATTACCGCGCTTAGTTTTTGTTGTGCCTATAACATGACCACCGTCACGCTTTACTGCTTTATTAATATCTACCTCGCCTGCGTCAAAGTCGATATCTGCCCATGTCAATGCGCGTATCTCGCCCTGGCGCATGCCGGTGTACATAGCAACAAGAAACATGACGCGCCAGTTATCTGCTTCACCTTTTAGACCGACATCTAAAACATCACGCATAGTCTGACTGCTAAAATTCTTAACGCGATCTGTACGGCTAGATAATTCATAACTTTGCCCTAGTGTTACTTTGTCTAGAAAATTGTTTGTGATATACCCTTGGAGCTGACAAAAATTTAGAAAGGCTTTCGCCATCTTTAAACGTGCAGCAGCGCGTGATTTGCTGTTACTACCTTTCTCGATAGCAATGCTAAATGTGTTGACTAGCAGCTCTGCATTTTTTGGCTGCACAACTTTTTGCAGCTGTAGAGACCCAAAACGCATATTATTTATTTTGATGTCTAAAACATATTTTACACAGCGAACTGCATCTTTGTAATGTTCTTTGCCAATCTTGCCGGCATCAACTTTGAGTTGTAATTGTGCAAAATATTTTTTTGCAGCAGCGTCAGCTAATTTGATAGAAGTTGTGTTTTCTGTAATACCTAAGTCTGCTTTTACTAGAAGCTCAGCAGCTGCTTTTTTTGCTGCGCTTTCTGTCTTATAATTACCAAACTTCTGATGCATACCTAAACGTCTTGCATCTATCACCCAATAATTTCTATGCTTGAATACTTTTAGTTGCTTAGACATGGTACTGCTCCATCGCAGCTGAACGATACTCGTCATAACTTTCTTTAGTTACAAAACGAAAAGTAGATTGACCGTTGAAACTGTCTGTAATCTCAAACGGTGTAAGACTGAATATTCTACCGTCCACCATTTCGAGTGTGTAATTTAAACTGTAATAGGGGCATGGACGTACATTTGTTACCGTACCCCACCCTGACCTATTTGCCATGTCACCAGTGTAGTAGATGCGCTGCCCTGTAATATACATAATTGACTCCATAGATTGTTTGTAATTGATAACTCACGAATCAAATATGACATAATATGTCAATTTACTCAAGTCAAAATGAACACAAAACGAACACAAACGTGTTTTTGGCACAAAAAAAGACCCCGAACATTGCTGTCCGAGGTGTATTAAACTATTGATTTTATTTATTTATTTAGTGGCGGGAGTGACGAGACTCGAACTCGCGGCCTCTGGCGTGACAGTCTGGCATTTTAACGGTTTTTGACGGTATTTGAACGACACACATCGACATATTTCCTAAGTTTGTACGTCACCAAACTACTCCTATCGACACTGAAAGTCACCTGAATAATGAACACAAAATGAACACAGCGATCTGCAATTTAGTGTCCCCAGATTTCAGTACGATCCCATCATTCTAGGCTTGCCCTCACCCATTGCACCTATCTTTTGTTTCTTCTTCATTTTTGTCATAGGTGTGGTATTGCGTGATGCTTGCTTGCGTGCTGTTGCCATCCCCTGGAGCTTGTCAAATTCTTTATTACCTAGTTTCTGCATACCTTTACTCCTAACTTTTCTTGTGACGGTTAGCAAACTTACGTGCAGCTGCTACGCTGCCAAAACCCCAATCTGATAATGCTTCAGCTTTCGGAGTCTTGCGTCCTTTACTGTCTCTCATCGGACCGCGCATGCCGGCAAAACGAGCTGCAAAAGAGACGCGCCTGCCACTTGTTCCTGTCTTCTCAGGTGGACGGCTCATAGCTATTTATCTTTCGGTTTGAAGCCGCCTTTCTTGCGCTTCATCATGTTGTAGGTCTTACTATCTATGGTTGTATTTTTCTTTGACCTACTAGTGCCAGCTTTTTTCCGTTTGTTCATATTTTCATATAAGCTCATGTTGTAATCAGGCTAAGCGCCTGCTCCCTGGTTTCGTTATTACGGCGTGTCCAACCTCGACCAAAAGTCTCGAAAGTTCTTAGTCGCTCGTAGAACGCCTGCCGCCGCATACACAACCGTTCTACTGTTTCTTTGGGGTCTAGGTGATACACTGCTTTGAGTGTCTGCTGCCCTATAACGCCATCAGCTGTAACCCCAGCGTGCTTCTGCAACATGCGTGCAGCTCTGCCTGTTCCGCTATTGACTGCCCAATCGAACACTGACCAATCGATACCGCCTGGGAGTTTGTCACCCATGACCCTATCCCAGTAATTTCTTTTATAAATTGGCAGCACATCTTCTTCTGTGAGGTCACGCATATCTTTAGCAACAAAATCCTGTTCTATGCAGTAGGCTTCATAGACGCGCTGTGTCACACCTAAATTGGTTACGCCACCTGGGTCATCTGGGTGATCTACAAAGCCTCCTTCATGCTCCATAAGCCAGGCAAAGCACTGTTCAAAATTTGTATTCATTTGGTCAATCCTTTTGCCTTTTCAAAACTGCGCAAACCACCTAGCCCAAGCATTCCAAGCAGAACTGTGGTTAATGTTTCCATATCGAAACTAGGTAATTCTGGTATTTCAACACCAGCAATCGCAGCTGCGAAAAGAATAAGCGGAGCAAAGACAAAGTGGTACGCAAGCGCCACCCCACAGACCCATCCGACAAAGGGACGCCATCCAGCAACAAAAATTGATCTGTGTTGGGCTTCTTGCTTATTGACTCCGACTTGAGCGAGGGCTGCTTCGTGGGCTTGTTTTTCTGCGAGTGTGGCGATTTCATGGGCTAATGCATTTTTCTGATCTTTATCTTCAATAAATTTATCTAACAGCGGTGTCACACCGCCAATGATTGCTTGCAACATTATTTACTCCTAGATGCCCAGGCACTTGTTGTCATAAACGTAGCAACGATGCCTAAGTTCGCTACTACGTATGTACTCAGCAGCGCTGTAACCATTTCTATCCTGCTGTCTGGTATGATCGGTGACATGCTTATGCAGATAAGCACTATGCTCGACAGTGAGCTAACCCAACAGATTAGTCGCTGCTGGTCTGCCATACGGTTACTATTCTCTAGCCGTATAATCTGCTCTTCTGTTTCTAATTCTTCTTTGGTAACGATGCCGTCACCATCCAAATCATGCGGATTTTTTCTTGTCATGCTGAACCTCTGTTCTGCCAGAGAAATAAAATAAAAATGAAAAATCCAACAATCGTTATTACAAGAAACATGATGCTAACAATCTCAACAAAGTGTCTTCTTGCTTCTCTCTGCGCATATAATGTTTCTTTGCGCTGTTTTCGTATGTCTGCTTCCATCCGCAACAATTCTTGCCAAGCATTTGGACCACACATTGCTGATATCAATTTTCTAAGTTCATCTCTTTGATTTTCTAATTGTTTTTTTTGCGTGAATAACTCGATAGCCTCTTGCTCAACAGAGGCACCAGAAAATAGCTTCTTGAATATAGGTGGGTGCTTCGCTTCGTGATGCGCCCTGTCAATATCGGATACAGCCGACATCCAACGTGACAAGTCTTTACCCATGGACTCAATATCTCTGCCTATCGATACCCCTTTTTTTAAAGCGTTAAATGCACTACCGGCTATAGCGATAGCACTTACTGGGTCTACCATTAGCCAGATACCAGTATCGTTATTAGCAATAGTATGACTGCACCAGCTGTACCGATCATGATTGCTTCGATACGTTTAATGCGTAAGATCGTTTCTTTCCAGCGCTCCGCGCACACAGCCTCATGCGTGTCCAGCTGGTGCTGAACATCGTTCACAGATTTTTTCATGATTTACCTTTGATTTATTACTTCCAGCGTGTCATGTGCTGTTAACTTATCGGTTTATTTACCAGTAAAATTAGTATGGAGAATTACCCAAAATAGATTTATCCCATGCGGCTTTTAGTTCTGCAATTGTTGTTGCATCTGTAATAGCTTGTGCGGCTGGGGCATCTCTAAGTGCGTTCTTTGCTGTAGCTATATCTGTTGTGCTTGCACCTGTTTCCAGTGCTTTCATAAGCTCAACATCTTTGGCTTCCAGTAAAGGAGCGCGAACCTCACGAATTTTGTCTTTAAAAATGTTTTTCGCAGTGGCTAAGTCTTCTGATATTACATTACCAGAGAGTGTCCAAGCACCACGAAAATGACGGTCAGACGGCTTAGTAACACTAGCGGCATTTGCCTGATTGCCGTCCTTATCTATTATGTATGTTGCTACAGCCATTTTAATACTCCTATGCGGCTAGTTCTTTAGAGATACGCCAAGCGTTTCTCCACTCTCTTGTTGCAGGAAGTTGATTCTTCCTACAGATAACCATCTTAGGACGATTACCTTCATCCCAATTCTTCCAAACATGCTCTGGCACATCTTTTTGAATTAGGTATTCTATTGCCTGTTCTTCAGTCATAGCTTCCATAGGTTCTGTCTGGTGCAGCAGATAACCTCTTGTGTGCTTCTTAAAGTCAGGTTGTGCTTCGTCCTTTTTTAACTCCCAGTACACCCACACTGGTGGAAGTATACCGCCCTGTAAGGCGCAAGCCATCCAATTAGGGTCAGGCACAAGTATTTTTGCACACTCATCTATGTTGTCTTCATATACCACACGATATTCTGATTGCACTCCATCAAGGTTTTCTTTAGCCCAACATAGTCTGTCGAATAGATGTGTGCCTTGAAAGTGTGGTGTCTGCATTATGCTAAATCTCCGAATACTGTTGAACAACCAATTAAATCTGAATCACTACTACTGTCTGCATCATGCCCTTGAAAAGCGATAAGACTTGTTGTTGAAACTCCAACATCAAGGTTATTTGTGTTGTTTGCCGCAAGTGTTCCTTCAGTCCAAATATACTGTTTGTTTTGCATTGCGTTGGTTAGGTTTCCGTGTATATCCCCAGTTCCTTCATCTGAGCCACTTGATATGTTTAATGTTTCAGAAGAAATTGCATTAGTAGCTATATCCATTGTAGTAGAACTGCGTAAATTCATTCCAAATACTACTTTTGCGGCTCCTTGATTAATATCAGAGGTAGCAACAGTGTTATTACCACTCGCATCTTTTAATGTATTTACTCTTAGTTCACTCATGCTAAGTCTCCAAAAACAGAAGAGTTTACAACGTCCATATCATCTGCGTTTTGATTATCTACCCTTATACAAATAACCCCATGTGAACTAGTTGCATACCCTGTATCTGCGCTTGTTCCACAACCAACAACTCTAGGCTGTGCTTTATCAGTTTCTGTTGCAATTCCTTGAACTATGTATGTTGTGTTTCCCATATTACTTGTAAAATTATACGTATAATCACCCGTTCCTTCGTCAGTCATACTTGCTGTATTCAAGCTATCGGTAATAGCAACTGTTCCTGAACCATCTCCATTTGTCCAAACTTTAGCACTTCCGTTAACGACAAAATTAGTTGCGACAGACCCTGCGGTTGAATGGGTCAATGTATCCGCTACTATTGTACCAGCCATTATGCTAAATCTCCTAAAAACGCTAAGCTACCCCTTGGATTATCTTGTACACCGTAATGTTCTCTGGTTTGCACTATCACGCTACCAGCCGCAGGAGATGTTCCATGTTCTATATCTATATGACCACCGAAACCACTCACCGATTGTTGTCTGCCTGTTATCAAAGCATAATTAGCATTACTAAAATCATTGTTAACAGCAAATGTGTGGTCGCCTGTTCCGTTATCAACAACACTAGTCATGTTAAAACTGTCTGAAACACCAGTAAGGTCAGAGTTACTTGTTAAGTTTGCGCTTACATAAACAACCCAAGCCTTTGGCGCGTGTTGATTAGTTAGTGTGACTGCACCACCAGATGTATTCTGTATTGTATCTGCTTTTAATGTACTCATTTCCACCTTGGCCCTTCAAACCATGCTACTAAACTTACTCTTGTTCCACTCAGAACTGGTGTTACTCTATGTTGCAAATAGGAAGGAAAGACTAAAACTGTTCCCTTTTTAGTAGATAAATTATAATCTGGTGTTTGTGTTTCGTTAAACTCAAAGCCACCACCAGTGTAATCTTCTGGCTTACTAAGCTGTACTGTCACAGATAGCTTTCTGTCGTATGCTTTGTCTCCATTCCAATGAATGTCATGGTGCCAATCATAATGACCAGAATCTGTTGCGTGATACTCTGTGTATTGAATGTCGCCAACACTGCTTATATCAAACCCAAAAGCATTTCTATTTGCTTCTTCAACATATCCCCACAATAAATTTCTTACATCATTATCATTGGTTAGCCATTTCACCTTTGACCTACGAACATCTACATTTACTTTGCTATCTGCAAATGTAGTAGCATTCATGTCAGGCAGTGCATCTGCCTTTTCGGTTATCAGTGCTAATTTATTGTCGGATAAAGCGCCACTCCATAATTGCCAGTTTTGTCTCATATTACTGTCCAATTCTCTCCGCTTCCTACAGTCACAGTCACTCCACTATCAATAGTAATTGGTCCTGCACTATAAGCATTATAGGTGTTTGTAATTGTATAATCTGCGCTTACATTTTGTTTGTTTTCCCAAAAAGGTTGATTACTGCTATTTCTAATTACACCATTAAAATCACCGCTAAATGTACCGCTTGGTCCAGTTGGTCCTGTCGGTCCAGTAGACCCTGCTGAACCAGAAGGACCACTAGGTCCTGTTGGACCTGTTGGACCTGTAGACCCATCGCTACCATCGCTTCCTGCCGGACCAGAAGGTCCTGGAGGACCAGCAGAGCCTGTTGACCCTGCCGGACCAGTTGGACCTGGCGGTCCTGCGGAACCATCACTTCCATCACTTCCTGCTGGACCTGTCGGTCCTGTTGGACCAGTTGACCCTGTGGGACCTGTGGGTCCTGTTGGTCCAGTAGCTCCACGCAAATCACCTGTGCTAAATCCTAAACCATCATCAGATGTAAATGTAACAACTCCTGTAGGGGCAGCATAACTGCCGCCTGTAAAACCATCACCTGTTGGTCCTGTTGGACCTGTTGGACCAGTAGGACCTGTCGGTCCTGTTGGACCTGTAGAACCGTCTGAGCCATCTGACCCAGCCGGACCTGTGGGACCTGGTGGACCTGCGGAACCTGTAGATCCAGTTGGTCCCGGAGGACCAGCAACAGTCGAATCAGCACCTGTGGGTCCCGTTGGACCTGTAGGACCAGTAGGTCCGGTGGATCCTGCTGGACCAGCAGGTCCTGTTGGTCCTGTTCCTCCATCATTGCCATCTGCACCAGCAGGTCCTGATGGACCAGTCGGACCTGTACTTCCTGCCGGACCAGTCGGTCCAGTAGGTCCTGCAACGGTGGAATCTGCTCCTGTTGGTCCAGTTGGTCCAGTTGGTCCTGTCGGACCCGTTGGTCCAGTTGGTCCAGCAGGTCCAGTCGGTATTGTAAAATCAAATGTTGCCGATGATGATGAACCAGAATTACTTACAGATGCGCTACCACCAGCCGGACCTGTTGTGGTAGAACCAACAGAAATAGTTGCAGCAGAACCTGTGGGGCCAGTAGGACCTGTTGAACCTGTGGGTCCTGTCGGTCCATCTGGTCCGGTGTTACCTTGAACACCTTGCGGTCCGGTTGGTCCAGTAGAGCCTGTAGGACCTGTCGGTCCTGTAGAGCCAGTCGGTCCTGTTGGTCCGGTTGGTCCTGTATCGCCCTTGTCACCTGTTCGTGCAAAGGTAATGATTACATCTTCTGCGTTGCTAAATGATGTAGCAGAACCACTTACATAAGCATTTGTTACTGTAAAATAACCTGTGTTCTCCGATAATGCGCTTATGGTAAACAAAGCAAAGTCATTTGCATTTAGTCGATTAGATATTCTAAAATGACCTTTGATGGTGCTTGTGCTATCATCTATTGTTCTTACAAATGATTGTATGTCTGTGCCATTGTCATCTGTATCATCAATATACATTTCTGTAGCCAATGAAATATTAGCGTTGTTAAAACGTATTTTGCCAGTTCCAGGATCTGAATCTGTTGTAGTTGTATCAAACGTATAATCGAATGTTGCCCCACCAAAGTTACCATCTGGTCCTGTGGGACCTGTGGGTCCTGTACTGCCTGTCGGTCCAGTAGGTCCTGTTGGTCCTGTATTACCTTGAGGTCCAGTAGGTCCAGTATTTCCTTGTGAACCTGTAGAACCAGTCGGACCTGTTGGACCAGTCGGACCTGTCGGACCAGCTACTGTTGAATCAGCTCCAGTAGGACCGGTGGGTCCAGTAGGACCAGTAGGACCAGTAGGACCAGCTACTGTACTATCCGCACCAGTCGGACCTGTTGGACCAGTAGGACCTGTCGGACCGGTAGGTCCTGTTATCAAATCAGTACCCTCTGCAACACCTGTACTATCGTTAAATTTTAGAACTTTACCTTTGAGATTCACAGTGTCCGGCAAAGCAGCTGATGTGCTGTCAGATGCTGGTCTGAGCAATGCTCTGTCCATTTGCTCTTGCAGCTGCTGCAAGCCGTGTGTGACCTTGTCATAAGCGTTTTCTAGTGTTTCTGCTGGTAAGCTAGAAGCTGCTTGCAAATCAACGCCCTGGGTCAGCTGCACCTGACGTTTCAGTATAACAGTTGTGCCAGCCGGTGGTCTTCTATCTGTGCTATCAAAATGTGCATCAGTTGATGTGCCGGTGTTAAATTTGAACAATATATTGCCGCCAGCATCTGCATTAATGCTGCTTGTAGGTATAATGTAATCTGTATTCAAAGTTTTAGTAACTGTTGCGCCAGTCGCATCAGTGCGGACAAGCACAACCAGATCTGCTGCTAATGCTATCTTAAAATTAAAATTAAATTGATGAGAGCTGCCGTTACCAGTGCCGGTGCTTTTTTGATTCTGATTACTTACCGTCATTGCATCATGTCTCTAACTAAGTTTCGTTGATAATATGCTTGTGCTAATTGTTTGTGTTGCGGTTTTGCTAAAACAGCTGGGAATGCAGCTAAGTAGAATTTATTTTCTGCTTGTTGTATCATTGTTATCTTTTGTTGATCTGTAGCTTTTAAATATGCTCCAGTACCCATAAGCGCTTTGATGTGAGGAACGAATGTATAAGCTGGTC
>Ga0098037_1000942_pt1 | contig 13684 bp, 7 predicted proteins | sample 5_EtaG_FD_75050 | JGI IMG/M metagenome (GOLD analysis project Ga0098037, IMG submission 75050) | Marine viral communities from the Subarctic Pacific Ocean - 5_ETSP_OMZ_AT15132 metaG | ecosystem: Environmental > Aquatic > Marine > Oceanic | place: Pacific Ocean | collected 2015-01-08 | reverse complement strand
CAACCCCAATCTTTCCACCACCCTACTAATACATCTTCATAATCAGATGGATTTAATTTCCTTATACTAAACTCCATACTAGTGTAAAGATACTAATTTTTACGGATAGCTTTTCATTACTTCAGATTCAACTGCAAAGAGTTCAGTAGCTGCGGTGCTAGTATTTGTAACGGTAAAGATACAATAGTGTCCCAGTAAACCATGTGATTCTGCTTCTGCATTTTTAATAAACAAGATGTATGCATCATTTATAGTTAAAGGAGAAGAGCCTGTAACTGATGTGGATATAGTGATTCTATTTATGTTGTTTGGTAAATCTACTTGAATGTTTGTAACCACACCCGCTAAACTAATCGTGGTATACGAAGGAAGAGAAAAATATAAATAATCTCCTATGCTTATAATACTTCCTATAGATACAAGAGGATTGATACTAAAGTTCAATGTACCTGTTGTTCCATTTACGGAATAACTAGTAGACTTTCCTATACCATTAGCAGATCTCATTGCGTATTGTCCTTGAAGTGCTGGCACATCACCTGTTTGTCTAAGATAAGCAAAGTATGCACCTTCCTTTTTGACAAACCAATTGTCATCAATAAATCCGTTTTGCTGTATATCTGTTTCAGCTACTGCTTGCCAAGCTGAGTCAGATTCTAAGTTCATTGTTTTAAATATTTTGTTTTCAAGAGGGTTCTGATTAAACACGCTTGTTATTTGTGAATTGTATTGAGCTCCATAATAGTTATTCCTAGTCTCATTTACATTATGTTGAAATAAGTTACCTCCATTAAATGTGTAAAAATAATTATTCATACCTAACATAAAATCTGGTATGTAAGAGTAAAAGGATGGCCATCCTTTTGATGATTGACTGTAAGTTAAAGTATACTCCGTATCAACGGGTGAAGGTATAGGAGGTACAATGCTTGTTGGAGCTGGTGTAGGCGTAGGGATTGGAGACGGACTAGGAGTTGGAGAACTACATACACTACTATTGTAATATAAATTGTAAGCTCCACCCATATATCCGTGATATAGACAAGCATAACTTAACACGCCAAAGTCTCCGCTAACAGTAATAGTTACATCTCCATAAAAATAATCATAAGTATTACCATCAGGCGCAGTTCCTGAACCTGCATTTGTTGCACCAGTGTATGATAATAAAGATGTTTTACCATAGTTTAAGATTGCAATAGGATGGGCGGAAGGGACATTTTTTAAAACATACGTTCCTAGCTGTACCCCATATTGACCCCAATTACCATTAAAGACATATCTGTTCTCTGTGTTAATATATTGTATTGTAACTGCATTTTCACCTGTTAAACAATAATCAGGAACTAGTGGAGAAGGAGCGACTACAGGAACAGGCGCAACAGGCGTTGGAGAAGGGCCAGGCGTTGGAGAAGGAGTGGGTGTACAAGAGGGGCTAGATGGTACTTTTGTACAACAGTCCGCACAATTTGTGTATGCTGAAACTATATCGTTAGAATTTGTTGCAGCTCCACCTTCTACTTCATAACATAAATTATCGCCTCCAATACCATAAACTGACATCAATGTATTACCTACGTTTGCATCTGTTGTTCTAAATGAAGTGGTATTACTTCCATCACAAGCAGTAGCAGCCCAATAAAAATAGACCGGTGTTGGGCCAGGAGCGACAGGTGTAGGTGTCACTGGAACTGGACTAGGCGTAGGAATTGGAATAGGGGAAGGTGTTGGTGTTGGAACAGGGGTAGGGTCAACATAACCACAGTTCGTTGTACAAGATGCTCCAGATGTGCTATATGATCCTGATATAGAGGTAACCACTATATTGGCAGGGACTTCTAAACAAACCTGTTGTGTGTCTTCTTCAGGTATTGTAACAGTAGTTTTAGTTCCGTCACAACAATTAATTGTAAAAGTACATTCTCCACCTACCGCCCCTATAGGACAGATAATATCATACGTTACACAAGCCATATATTATTAATAATATACAAAAATACGAATTTAATTGCTATGCTTTTAAATTCTTAATCTCTTCTATATCCTGAGACCTGCATAGTAAACTTATCTTTTTGACCAGCGTTACAAGAAAGGTGCAATACAGAGCTATCCCATAGTAAACCATCTCCTGCTTTCCAATCTACTGAAGTAGTCCATTTTTTATTATTGTGAATGTCTTGGTATTGAATCATGTGACCAATCTTCCAGTTTTCTAAATATAAATTAAGTCTAACTTTAGGGCGCTTGTCATCTGGATAAAGTTTTTTGAATTTAAAAAAAGTATCTCTATGTAAAGTAACAACATTGCCTGGAGGTTGCAGAATAGTAGACACAGTTTTAATATCCATGTTTAACTTGTCACCCCACCCATCAAATATAGGGTCGTCAATATTATACCATAATTGTTGTATGACTGTATTGTTTTCATCATACGAATAACCATCACCATATTCATTATATAAATCATTTTGTTCTTCTCTTTGATAGGATATGCAAGAGCCTTTATGAAAGTCATAATCCTGATTCTCAGGGAGAAAGTGGGAGTAATCAAAGTCTAGTTTTATTTTTTCTAAAATCATATTTTTTTTCAAAGTTAATTATTTTTAATTTAATTATAATATTATTAAATCATCTAAACCAGTATTATGAACCATCCACTTTGCATCTTTTAATGTATTAAGTATGGGTTTTCCTTGTATATTAAATGATGTATTTAATAATATTGGATCTAGTCCCTTGTTAGCCATAACACATAAGACGTCATATAAGTATGGATTTGAATCTTTTGTTATAGTCTGCAATCTTGCAGTGTTGTCGCTGTGTATTATTGATTCTATACTATTGGTAGGATTTTTAACAACAGCATTATGCGTCATCCATCTTGTATCTGATTGACATTGAAACCATATATGTTTATCCTCTTCTCTACACATTGGAGAAAAAGGTCTAAATGCTTCTCTAAATTTTATAGTTTTATTTAGCTTATCTTTCATTCCCCTTTTTGGCAAACAAAGTATAGAGCGATTACCTAATGCTCGTGCTCCATGTTCGCTCCTACCCTGCACTAAACCTAATATATTTTCATTTATTATTTTATTGGCAAAATGATGAGGAGGTATATCGTTAAATGTTTTGTTTTCAAAAGGTAAACCTAAATACATACTGTTTATAGGTTTGCTTGGTTTAATTATTTCTAACAAACAGCCTAGAGCTAAACCTCTATCATCTGGATTTGGTGAAACAAAGGCGTTATGCCTTGAGTTGTTTATAATATTCATAGCTCCTCCTCCGCAAAATATTAAAGGCATATTATTTTTATATCCATCAATTATATTATTAAATACAGATTCAAAAACAAATTGTGATGTTGCCGCAATATCTTCAGGGCTACCTTTTATATTTAAAGATTGATACCTTTCATGAGCTGTGTTTACATTATCTATACTTTGTCCTAGATAATAAGAATAAAATTTTGAAACTAAAGAGTAATCAATTTTACCTGCACCTGCAAGCCCCATTATTTTTCCAGCATATACCAAATTGCCCCACCACCAATTATCTTCTGTTTTAATTGGATCTAAATAATGAGCTACTGCTGCATAAGGAACGCAAAGATCTATGCCAACGTTTGTTAAAAGTTTAGGAGATTGGCCTTTGATTGCATGGAATATTTTAAAAAACCCTTCTTCACTGCCACCATCAAAACTTACAACAATAGCTTCATTGTATGGTGATTGATAAAGACCGTTAGCGCAATGAGCAGTGTGGTGTGGAATATATTGGTATTGGTCAGAAGGTATTTGTCTATGTAGATTATTATCACTTGTAAACGCAACAACATTATATTTTTCCACGCCATATTTAATTTTAAAATAATTTAAAATATCCAACAGAATTTCTTCTGGATTAGGTATGGGAAAATGATATGCGAATGCTGCATTTTTTATACCAACCCACCTCTCAAGCTCTACGACTTCTTTTATTTCATCGTTAACACTTATAGCTACTGCCGAGTTGTGACTTCCAAATAAACCTAAATTATATTTCATTAGTATTCTTCTACAAAACTATTTTCCCAACTAAACTTTTCTTGCCCCGTAAAACTATAGTTTAATAAAGTTTTACTACAATCTATTTTATTATTATAATATCTTAAGACATTTATATAATCAGTAAAAGTAGAATATCTAGTTCCATAAAACAATCTAGCATTAACACACATCAACGTATCTATTGCTATGGAAGATACCATATCAGTTTCTATAAAGTCATTTAAGTAATAACATTCATAACCATTTAAACACTCAAAGTGTTTTCTATCTTGTTCATCTGTAGCAATAAACAATGGGTGTGAAGTGTCTAAATATCTATCTACCATTGATCTTAAGTTACCAAATAATTCTGTAGTGCTGTGGGTTCTTGTCTGATGAAAGTCTCCACTCCTTACGTGAATAGCATTATAAGGTCTGTCTAGCAAATTCATATTGTATTTATCCCTAATCTTTAATCCGTTTTTTAAACTGTGTTTTATTTTAATTCGATTAGCGTCTGTTATCCCAGTAACTAAATGATACCAATGCCCAAACAAATTTCTAGGAAAATGAATAAACTTGTTGTTTAAATCAAACTCACTAACATCAATAGGCTTGTTATATGTATCCGGATTTACACCCCAGTTAGGATGGTTTCCCTCTGGCAAACACTTAATGTCCTTACAAATATCTTCAAAGTATTGTATGTCTGATTCATACTTTTGATACTCTGGTATATCTTTATAATCAACACAATCGAAATGTTTTACAAATAATTCTTTATCAAATAATTCCCAAAAATCAAAAAAGCTATCTTTAAGCTGATGTTCACTTAAAAACAAACAGTATATTTTTTCTGGCAAAATTATAGTTCTCTTTGTGCAAATTGCAATTGCACCTACCATTTCATAAGTCATCCTGATATTATTCAAACCACCCCACCACGTATCAAATGAAATATATTTTTTCAACTCTTATGTGAGTTTGTAGTGTACATAAAAATTTCTAAAAAATGTACCTCCAAAAGGTTCTTTTCTACCATGTTCACACACAGCTGATTCATATAATATCATATCACCTGGTTTGGCATACACTTTATACCACTCCCCGTCATGACCTTGAATATCTAATGGCCAATCATCAGCTTCAGGTTTGTTTTGACAGCCACAAGTTAAATCTTTATCTACGATTATTATAGATGAAATATGATGGGTTTCTACTCTATCTACGTGACACGCTAAAGTAGCCCCTCTTTTATAGGAACGAATACCATAAACATAGGATGGTTCAATTAAGGTATCTTTCATTGCATCGTGCATTTCATTAGCAATCCAATCTCTATGAACAGGAAGCAGCTGCTCGTGTATTAATGTTCTAATAGATGGAACAAAATCAAAAGATAACAATTCACTCTCACCCCCTTTAATAACATCTTTTTTGCCTGGAAAGTTTTCAGGAGTAACTTTGTCTTTCAATATTTCGTAGGCATCTTTGATTATATTCCAGGTTTGCTCTGGACATTTAATTACTTCAAAACCATTTTGTGTAAACTTAGGTATTTGATCTTTGTGAGTAAATTTTTTAACAGCAGAATTTTCAGTGATTTTTGGTTGTACAGATTCTTTATAAAGTTTTTCATCACCTGCCCCATCCCAATCATTTTCTCTCCACCACGCAGTAATAATATACTTTTTACCTTCTTCTAGTGTAACTCCTTCGTGCATATATTCCTCTAATACTTTTCCGTCTCTCATATTTTCCCACATAACTGCCTTACCTGTTTCTGGAATAACTACCATATTTTGATTTGGAAAGTTAGTTCCTCCTCCTTTGAAACCATCGTTCAAATAAATCATAAATGTGTGTGTTCTATTACCTGAAGCCAAGCAATGTTTTTGATAAGCGTCACCTGCGAAAAAATCATTATGAGGTTTAAAATACTGACCAACTTCGTAAAGTTGTCCTTGCATGGCTTCACCCTTTTTTATATCTAAATTTAATATACCTGCAATACGCTTATGAATATTATTAACAGTATCGTTGGATGTGTTTAGATTACAAGTACTTGAAGTTCTATAGTCAGATATAGCTGTTCTATCTGTACCGCCTTCTACTACTGAAGATCGTGTATGATTGGCGTCAATCATTTGAATTAATTCTTGACACTCAATTGGAGTCAAAAAATTTTTATACTGATGCATTAGATTTGATTTAATTTAAATAAAGTTATTGAATAAAATTCAATATAAAAAATCTTATGGACAACTTGTTGTAGTACAGTTGCTCGTAAATGCTGAACCGTTCCAGTATCTGTAGCTGCTACCATTGTTGTAGTAACCCGCTAACGCTGATCTATTACAATCACTCTGTCTGTCTAAAGCGGTTGCCGTGCAGAAGTCACTTGTGTTAATATAGAAAGTAACGTAATTAGCACATAAGAAGTTTGTGTCAGAAATAAATTCTAAACTCACACTATTACATACTACTGCAGGTGCAGGTGTTGGCACAGGCGCTGGAGCTGGAGACGGAGCTCCTTGACAAGCTGTACAATCTGTGTAACTTGTGTAAGAAGTGTAGTCATTAGTATTTTCTGTTCCCCCATCATCTTGATATTCATAACACGTTCCACTTACATCTAACACATTAGCAACACTGCCTAAATTTGTTCCGAATGGAGCTCTTATGTCAATCAAAACATCTCCACTACATTCTAGGTATCTAGCATATAAATATGTAGGAGCTGGAGCTGGTATTGGAGCTGGTACAGGAATAGGCGCTGGCACTGGGCTAGGTGTAGGAGTACAAGCTGCATCTACACATCCACTTGGATATTGATTCAATACTGTTGCACTAAAGTCAGCACTTGAACTTGGATTAGTATCATTAATGTACCAACAATAAGTACCATTCATATATCCAGGCGCATTTAATTTTAATGCAAAATTTAATGGATAACCTGTTTGTGTTAGCTCTACATAAAAAGTTGAACCGCCGCCATCACATCTTTTCATTTCATAAACCTGTGTTGAAGGTGCAGATGGTACAGGCGCAGGAACTGGTGCAGGTGGACAACCTGTTTCACTTGATATTAATTGTATATTTTGACAAGGAGATCCTTGGTCTGTAGGCACTCCTGGTGTTGAATTATAATAATAAAATATATTATTACTTGCGCCACCTATAAATCTTTGATTTGCACCTGGAGCACTTGAGAATGACTCATAACATCCTGGACTTCCATCACAAGAAATTAGGAAATAAAATAACGGCGCACTCGGAACAGGTGATGCAGGCGCAGGTATAGGCGCAGGTATAGGCGCTGGCACTGGTATCGGTATAGGCGCTGGCACTGGGCTTGTTGGACTAGGTGTTGGGACTGGCACTGGTATCGGTGTTGGAACTGGTGAAACCGGTGTTGGTGTCGGAGCTGGTATCGGTGTTGGAACTGGTGAAACCGGTGTTGGGCTAGGGCCAGGTGTCGGTGTTACTATATCTCTATAATCCCAAATTAAATATAAATTATTTTCTCCTGTTGACGGCATAGTAAAGTCTGCTGAATAAACAGTTGGAGCACCTGTTGTATCAATAGGTGTTGCTGTCGTTGCTGCACCCAACAAAGTAGTTATGTCAGTTATGCTGTTTGCATACGTTGTATTGCTTCTTAAATACCTAAAGTTATTCAGTGAAGCGTCAAATACAAAATCATCAAAGTTAATTTTGTTAGAATACATTGTTACAGTAGAACCATCTGGAGGTATTGCTAAACCTTGACCTCCTGATATTAATGTATATTGAGACACAATAAACGTGGTTGTTCCTGTTCCAAATAAAACTAAATCAGATTGAACAGCAGATGTTGTACTGCCGTTTGTCCAGTTAAATTCATTGTGTATATATTTCCCTGCATCAGCCGGGTCAGTCACACAAACACTGTATAGATTTATGGAAGTGGCAACTGGACAGCTCATTGTTATTTGGATAGTGTCATTTAACGTAGAATCTGTGCTTACAATAACAGTTGCTTGCTGTTCAGAGGTAGAATTTTTAGGGAATGTAAATGATCCGTCTTGATAAACAGCACCGGATGTATAAGTTACACCATTATATATTACCTGAATAGTATAATTTACCAGAGAACCAGCAGAAGTTTCAGTTATTAATTGGTTACCAGCTTCATCAGTCATTAACACACTTGTTTCAGATATTATATCTTGCTCCCCTTCATTAGGCACTACATAACTTACAGTAACTGTTCCTACTTCTTGTGTTACATCAACACAATATGTAAAGTCTTGGCCAGTTTTAACAGTTATATCTTTGCTTACTCCACACGCTAAACATAAAGGAACTTCAGGTTTTAAGATAGTATTAGATGTTAAAACATATTCGTTCATGTACGGGTCGTATCCGCCTAATTTTTGCGTAGTAAATGCGCTTGTAAATAAATCTCTAAACCAGCTTCTCATACCGCTTTCTGATATAACTACAAGCTGTTCGTTTTGAGCAGAGCTTCCAATTAATTGAATTACTGCATTTCTTTTAGCGTCTGTAAAATATTTGTTTTCTCCGTAGGCTACAAAACTTTCTGGGTTATTACTAATACCATAGTTTTCAATACGAGCTATCTGGTTTCCTAATATTTCTGGAACTGAAGCAACCAAACCACCGCCTGTAGAATCAGATATTAAATTTTTAGAAGCTAATACGTATGATATTTTATCTTCTTGTAAAGTAAGAATATCCGTCCTTCTTCCAAATAATATTTCAATATCACCATACGTTTCCTCTAATGGTTTAAAGTTTGCTAATCCTAAATTAAATTCATTAAGCTTGTTTACATTTGTTTCGTCATTAAATACGCCACTATAAGTTAAATCAGCAAATCTATGCGCTGCTTTATAATCTACGTTTGAAGTAGTGTAAACTCTATTTCCTAAGTTAAAAGATTTACCTGTAACAGAATCTCTTATCTTATAACTTTCAACACCATTACCAAATGCGTAACAATTAAAAAAGCCTGTGTTAACAACACCTGGAGTTCCAGCATTTATATTTTGATTCGTAACATTACCACTGTGGTTTCCAACACTATCTATAGAAAAAGATAAATCATTTTCATACCATACATCAGGTAAAGAATCTTGAGGTTCGGTTTCAAATACAATAACAGAATCTCTTCTGTATACAGTAAAAGAAACTCTTACTGTCGAATCCGCTGCTGAACTTCCTCCACAACATCTAGTACCACTTACCAATAAATAGTAATCATTACTTGCGGAATCTTGGTAAAATCTATAAAAATTCTTTTTAGTTGGATTAGTAGCAGTGCTACCCATTAAACCTGCAGCCTGTAATTGAGCTTTAGTTAAATTTCCTCCTGAAGCGGGAGCACCTGTTTGACCAGCTTCTACTGTGTTTATAAAAACATTTTCAACCGCATCTGATCCTGTTGAAGGATTTGTTATAGAATTATTTTCTATAGAGTTAGCAATATTAGACTGTATAAACCATTGATACATATCTGTATAAGTATCGCTAGCTACAAAGCTTTGTTCAAAAAAGTTTGTTCTTCTTTCACATTGATTACCCCTTCCCTCTCTTGTTTGCTCAATTTTCATTACAATTCTTGTTCCCGCTGGCACATTGTAATTAGTACCGCTTGTTACAAAAAAAGGATAAGCAAGAACTGGATACCTGTCACCTTGCCCTGCAGTTTCTGGATTTACTTTAATACTTACCACATCATCTGCATCATTAACAGCAGAAAAATCACTAGCATTCATTTTCATGTATGTTCCTCCGGGAACAGGGTTTGTTGGGGCTGGCGTAATAAAAGCTGCATCTTCAGTTGTTTTTTCTAAAACTGTAGCATATACACACGATTGCATAGGGCCTGCTGAATCTCTTTTTACAATTAATCTATCACCGTCTTCAACCTTCTTAATATTTTCTCCTTCTAATAATAAAAAAGCATTGTTAGAGTTAGGGTCTTCAAAAAATATACTACTATACACAGTGTTATAAGTGTCTCTATCAGGTTTTATGCAAAACTTATATCTTGTTGCCCAACTTGGAGCTCTTTGACTAATAGGGATATTTACTTTTATTTCATTTTTTGTTGTTGATGCAGAACACGGTATGTTTACTGTGTTATTTGGGCTTACTAAAGCGGTAGATGATCTATTAAAATCATCCATATATATTATACCAATTTCATAACCTCTGTTACTATGCAGACTTTCTGTGTTAGCTCTTTCTTGAATTGTAGCTGTTGCTGAAGTTAAATTAAAATATTGTATTATTAAATTAGTTCCACCATCTTGTAAAAATTGAGCTGCGGGTATTTGCAGTCTTATTAAATTATTTCCCACAGGAGCTGAGCCTAATATAGGTTCCCCTTTTGCCGGAGGTACAGCTGTTGAATTTGATATACCAGTTTGATATAAATTATATTGAGGCGAAGCACTTCCTAAAAAACCATCTATTGCTGCATTAAATTTATCTGTAAGAGTAACTCCTGTTCCTGCCTGAGCATTAGCTACGGTTTGAATAGACGCTTCAGTTAATCCAAACTTAGCTTGGAAATCAGTGCTAGAAAATAAATCGTTTACAGGGGTAGCTGATTGCGTAAAGTCTTGTTGTAAAATATAACTAAAAGAAACACTAGTTGAACCTTGATTTTCATCTGGAGTGTTTGTTCCAAACCAAGAGTTAAATATAAAAGTTAAATCAATATTTATTTCAGCTCCTTTTTTTAATTTATCAGTGTTATTTTCAAAACTTAATTCTAAAGTATTATTTGTAATAGTTGCTGAATTACCAAAAGCTTGGTACCCAAAACTTGCAAATGATGTGGTTAAAGATGTTTCTCCAATAGAATTGTTTTCAAGTTCAGTGGTATAAGTTAATTCTAAAGGAGAATTAAATATATCAGTTAAATCATATCCTTCTACATAGTTTCCATAAATAAGCCTATTACCCATTAATGTTTGAGCTTTTGCTTTTATAGGAACATTATCATAAAGTCTTAATATTTCCGATTCAGGTAAAACTGTAAAGATTTTACTATTTGTAAAAGTAAAAGTGTAATCTGTGTTATCCGCTAGATTATTATTGAGTTTATTAATTCTTTCTATAATCTTAATGGTAGGGTCGTTAGCTTCTTTAAATAATAAATCGACTCCAACTACTAATGAGCTTCCAGAGTTATAAGTAATGATAGCTCCATTAAAATTATTTTCCATTCCTTCATTTAAAAAACTATCAGCAGAAAATTCATACGCACCTGGTATAAAAGCAGGTTCGCTAAACTGAGATACAGCTGAGTATTCTCCATTAGAGTATCTATACCTATATGCAAAACAAATAAAGTTGTCCTCCATAAAAGCATCTTCTACCCCTGTTTGAATTAATTCAATAGGAGGAGACTGAGCAGGAGGTTTTTTAACTACCAGTAATTCCTCTGAAGTTATTTGATCTATGTTTGCAACAGGATTGATATAGTTAGAATTTATATTTACTACTCTTGGAGGATTTAAATTATCTGTAAAAAACAATAAATCTCCAATCTTATTTACACCTGTTATTAAAAATTTTGGGTCAAAATTTAAAGTAGTGTTTACATTAGTTCCGTTATCAATACTAATTACATGGTATAAAAGAGAGCCTGTGTTAGTATTAAAAGATACAACTAAATCTAATTTACCTGTAGCTCCTACAGAAAAAGAGGGGTCATGAACAAACCAATATATAGTTTCATTAGCACCATCTTCAAATGCTCCTATGCATCGAGCTGAAGAACTTAACGCAGTTCCATCCGTATATTGAAGTGTTGTTATCTGAGTGTTACCCTTAGAGTTTTCTACTGCACCAATTTCTGTTTCTTCTGTTGAACCTAGTCTTACGTTCAAAGCGTCTACATACTCACCGTTAGGTATAAGCCTTTCGTCAAGGCTTTTATTCATTCGGCCTGCAATAAAATTTCTTTGGATGTTTGCCATTTTATTTTATCCACTTATCTTCACCTCTCATATTCATAAGCAATCTGCTTGGGTGAATGTTACTCAATCTGATTTTTGCATTTCTTAACAATGCTTGTTTATTTTTTTTAGCTCTATTAACAATATACTCTTGTACGCCAAATTTACTATTTAAAATTGCATATTGAATGTAAGCATAAACATAATCTTCAAATAACTTGTTTACTTTTATTTCTGAATTATTTCCATTTTCCATGCCATCTGAAATATATTGTAAAACACATTGCCTGTTAGCCATAGTAGAGTCAAAATTTATAACACCAGCTTTTTTATCAATTGTAAACGTAGGATTTATATTGGCAGTTTCTGTATTTAATCCATATCTAGCGCCAATCCTAGAATTGTATATATCATCTTCACAATCTACACAATTGCCATTTACATCTACCTCATTGTTTTGATTTAAATAAATACTATTTAATGCTCCGCTTTTTCTTGTTTTATCTAAATCAGATTCTTCTGTGTTAACATTGTTACCCGCATCATAAGTAAATGTAGCAGTAGCTGTTTGTATATAAGAAACAGCTGATTGTACCTGTATGTTTTCAGTAAGCTCTCTTAGCGTGTCTCCGTGAAATAAATATAATTTTACCCAGTTCACATAATCCGACGGCAAAACAAATCTTAAATCATCATACACCGTTAACTCTAAAGCTTTAATTTCTTTGAATGCATCATAGTTTAATTCTTGAATAGCTCTTTTAGCATGAAATAATATTTTATATCTATTTTCATTGTTTACTAATGAATGATTTCCATCATACATTAATTCAAAGTTGGTTATAATGTCTTGTAAACTTACGTATTGATAAGAGCCCCAATTAGTATCCGTAGGATTTACACCATCATTGGTGTAGTATTTTTTTTGATTTAAGTAAGCCATAATTAAGTATTAGTTTGATTTTGTTGTTGCTCTTCTATTTGTCCAAACTGAAACACATCAGCTTCTCTTATTGATATACCAGCGTATTGTAAAATTCGAGCCACTAGATTATTAGAGTCATCAAGAGGTAATTCAAAATCCTGATAATCATTTTGTGTTTGATCAAATAAAGGTTCACCATTATATAAAGTAACATAAGTCCATTTAGGGTCTTTTGGATATCGTATGTACACTCCCTGAACATCAGTTGCTCCATTATAAGAAGAAGGATATACAGTAATAGAATCTCCTTGTTGCGTATAAGCAGGATACAATGTAGAGGGCGCTGTCAGAATAGAGTTGGTTAATAATTTAATTTTATTATTACTTACTTTCTCAGCTTCTCCTTGATATACACCACCATTAAAACAATTTACAGTATTTAATAAATAATAATCTGACCCTGTAGTAGAAGTAGAGGGTAAATAATAAATATTTCCTGCATTTTGTGTAAGCGTAGATGTAACAGAAAAACTATCAATTACTTCTTCATAACCAAGTTTTATATCAGCATATCCCGTTCCCGAAACCCTTGCATTTTCCTCGTTTATTTGCTGATTATAATTTACAAAATATTCGTCAAACAAATCTAATTGTGCTTGTTTAGCAAACAAATTGAAATCACTAGGAGATATATACCCATAGTTATTCTTGTTTATAATTGCAAGCACAGTATTTCTTACTGAATTTAT
>Ga0098037_1000940_pt1 | contig 13701 bp, 30 predicted proteins | sample 5_EtaG_FD_75050 | JGI IMG/M metagenome (GOLD analysis project Ga0098037, IMG submission 75050) | Marine viral communities from the Subarctic Pacific Ocean - 5_ETSP_OMZ_AT15132 metaG | ecosystem: Environmental > Aquatic > Marine > Oceanic | place: Pacific Ocean | collected 2015-01-08 | reverse complement strand
CCTGCTACAGTTTTCCACTGGTCAGGACTTAATTGTCTGTTCCTTAAGTTATTAAAAGGAACTTGTGTAGAGATAGAACATATTCTTTGTAGTATAGACCTACTGTCCATCTCTATTGTAAAGTATAAAGAAGACTTACCTTTATTATATACTGTACTTGCTAAATTACAACAAGTAACAGACTTACCAGCTCCTCTCTTACCGCCGACCATAACAAGGTCTTTTGGAGAGAACTGTATACTAGAATCGAAATCACTATTGAATCCTAACTGAACATATCTTCCTAGTTCTTCTTCTGAATCAAATAATGATATCGTATCCATACTTTCTTCTGGTGGTTTTACATCTACTTTATCACTTACACTTAAAACTATTTCTTGTAGCTGTTCTATATTTTCTTCTGCTGATGCCATGGCAACAGTATTATCTACATACTTATCTAATTCGTCTAATATTTCGATTTGTGCATACTCATTTTTGAGATAGTCAAGTAACAGCCACGCGTCAACCTCGACTTCTACATTTTCGATTGCGAATATTTTTTCTTGGAGTGAACGGTCTCGAATCTCGTATTTTAAAGATTCAAAATCTGGGAGGTTTGAATAATTATCTACATGCTTAGCCAACGCAGTAAATACAGGTTGATACTCACCAGGGAGATAATTCTCCTTAAGGTTTGACCATGTATCCAAGTCTTGTTGGACTATGATTTGTTTTATTAATGCAGATGCGATATTCACTTACTTCTCCCAAAGTAATAGATAAAAAAATGTGAGGGACTGGGCAGTCCCTCACGGAGTAAGAATTAGGATTAACCTATATCTTTTTTAGCAGCACCGTTGTAGTTAGCACATTGTAAACCTCTACGAGTTAACATTGTTTTAACACCTCTTACAGTTTTGCCAATTTCATCAGCGATAGCTTCTACAGTCATATCTGTGATATCTATATCAGCAAGAACATCAGCTTTTGATGAGCCTTTTGTATGTTGCTGTTTAGGGATAGCACCAATCTCGCCACTTCTTAGTAAAGAAAGAGCTTTACCTCTGATAGAGTTTACTGATTTGCCTAAAGCATCAGCAATGTCTTCTACAAAAGAACCATCGTTAACCATGTTAACAAATGTTTCTTCTTCTTCAGGTGTGTAAGTTCTTACAGTTTCTACTTTAGGAGCAGGCTTAACATGTGAAGTTAATTCCATTGATAAGATTTTTCCTTGGATTGATTTTGCACTGAATGCTCCGCCTTCAAAGTTGTTAGCGATTTCTGCATATGTGTATACGCCTGAGTTATCAGTTACAAATGTTGATAGAGTTGCCTCTTGCTCGTCTGAAAAAGACTTGCTTGCTGAAGCAGATGCTAATTCAACATCAAAACCCATTTTTCTCAATTTGCTTGAAACACTTCTTGTTGATGTTTCTAAGTTCTCAGCTGCTTGAGCAACAGTTGCCTGAGATATTGGTGACTCACTTCCGACGAAGTCTACTAAAGACTGAGTTCTTTCGTCTGTCCATTTTGGTAATGCCATTTAATTTTCCTCAATAAATGCTTTTATATTTGTTAATATTGTTATACCCTTGTCTTCGGCTTGTTTAGTTTTTGAACTAGCAATTCCACTTTCATTAAATAAGATTGATACATCTTTAGTAATGCTTGTTTTTACTACGTAGCCGTTTTCTTCTAATACTTTTTGTGCTGCGGCTTTTGTAGGATAACTACTTAGTTTTCCTGATATACAAACTGTTCCCTTTGAAGTCATACTGACCTGTTTAGTTTTACTAAACTCAAAAGAAAACGGAAGTTTGTAGTATCCTTGAGAGTGGAAAGAGTCCACTAACCAATCCATAAGATTCGACGCCGCTTTCGGACCCAGACCTGCCTGTGTACATATCTCTGGGGTTATCTCACTAATATGTGAGATGTGTTTTGCTAATTTATTAGAGGCACTTGAGCCTATCAGCGGTATCGAAAATGCTGGAAGGAGAGAAGTTAGGTCAGAAGCTGTTGTACAATTTTGTATTTCTGCGTGTAGCTTTGCGCCTAGTTTCTCTGAATCCAATAAAAAAGATATTTCTTCTTGGGTAAGTGAAAAAATATCGTGATAATCAGACAAGCCTAGCTTTTCAATAGTTGCTGGGCCAAGTCCTTTAATCTTCAGAGTCTTTGCAAAATGCTCAATCTTTTTGCTAGATTGTGCACTGCAATCAGATTGCTTACAGAATAGTTGGTCGTTTATCCAAACTAAAATTGAACTGCATGCAGGGCAATTTGTTGGCGGTACTATCTGTCTCAATCTTGTTTTCTCCTAAAATGTATATATATTATATAAGATTCATAACCATTTGTCAAGAACTATTTTTGGGAAAGTCCTGCAGAATAAGCGATGAAATTTTAAAGCATTCTGTGTGTCCCCCGAACTTGACTTTGGGTTTATACTTGTCATTTTTATACAGTTCGTGTAGCTTTTGTTCCCACTGCCACACATTGTATAAAGTATCGTGGTAAGTTCTTTGTATTCTTAAGTCATACCCTTTAAAGCCACGACTTCTTTTTATTACATGACGCCAGTCCTTACCACTAGCTATTCCTACCTTGATACATTCTCTTTCAAATGTAACTTGGTTTACTAATACTACGCCATATAATACGCCCTCTCTTTCTTTTTCTAAAGGACGATTGTCAAAGTAAGTTTGATTATATACTCCTGCCATTACTTTTCATACCTTGCAGAAAAGTATTTTCTAGTATAAAATACTCTTACATATCCTACTATAGTTAGTAAGATAATGTTTACTGATGTTATAGTAAAAGAACTTTCTATTTCCATAACATCTAACATAAACCAATTAGAAAAGAACACTAAGGGAGCTTGTGTAATTAATCCTGATAGAATAGAGAACGATGTTTCTTTATGAATCATCATAGTTCTTTCATCAGGTTGTTCCCAATTTAGTGTCCACTTTCCAATTTTAAACTTCATTGAACCACTCGTAAACTCTTTCATCTAAAAATTCTTGAGGTGTCCAATCGTCTAGGTCTGGGTGTGGTTCCCACCACTCGAAGTCTTCAGGTATCTCATCTAACTTAAGTGGTTCTAATACCCACTCAAGTACTTCCTCTCCGTCTAGTTCTTCAAAGTCAGTATCTTCTCCATCTGCCCATGCCACTCCTATAAAGTTTCTGAACTCATCTTCATAAGTCATTCTTAATCTAGTGCCATCTCCTAAGTATTTTGCTAAATTATTTATCATTGGGATTGGAGGACTCCAAGCAGAATATCCATAAATATCATGTGTGTCTGCTTCTTCAATGCTTACCCACTTTGCTCCCATATGTTCACAACCCCAACTATACCAATTATCTTCGTCGTAAGGGGTTTCATATATAGGAAGTAAAGTTGCGTCCCATTCTTTCATGGTATGCTCTCCATTTTCTCCCCATTGTCTTTCTGTTTCTACAAAATCTAGTAATTTTTTTAGTTTTTGTTCTTGATTAGTTTTTACACTAATATTAAAATATACATGGTTTGCCATGTTTTTCTCCTATGTTAATTTTTTCCACTTTAGCACTGATTCTATTGGAATCTCATGCCATTTATTAAACTCAACATCATAGCATATGAACTTATCATTTACTATTAAATGTGGTATATCTACTCCCTGTGTGAACTGAGGACTTGTGGTAACTTCTCTTTCTTTTTCTTCACTTGTTACTGGGCACATATACTTTATATAAACTATATTTGCTTGCATAGCTTCTATTAGTTTTGTATCATTAATCATTTGGTATTGTTCCATCTTGATTTATCATACCAAAACAAAAGTTTTCTGCTATATCTTCTACCCAGCTTTCGCTTTTGGTAGGGTGCCACATTAAAAAACCACCGTTACTGGTTTCAGTATCAATCAAATGAACTCCCCAATATCCTTTGTCTTTATGTTTCACAGTTGTTCCCGTTCTAGTTCCTTGGGTGTATTCTGAATATTTTACGCAATCTTCTAACATTTACTTCTCCTGTAATTTATTGCCTATTATTATAAACATGTAAGGAAGTCCTATCCATGCAAATAATGTAAGTAGCCACCATTCGATATGTGTCATAGTCTTCTCAAACCGTCAACCCACTCTTCAAATTCTTGGTAGCCACCTATACTTTGTCCGTGTGCTTTGATTTGAGGATATGTTCTTGCTGTTGGAAATTTTGTAAATAAATCTAATTGGTCAAAGTCAGTTCCTAGTTTATAGTAAGTATAATCTAAGTTCTTTCTTTCTGCCAAATTTTTTGCCATATCGCAGTATGGACAATTATCTTTTCCATATATTTCTATCATTAATCTACTCTCGCTACTATTTGGGGTATGATTTCCCCTGCTCGTATAACCTCTACTTGACAACCAATCTCTAGGTTTAAGTCTTCAATTATACTCATGTTGTGTAATGTTGCTCTACTCACTGTAGCTTCTCCTATAACACAAGGTTCTAGAATTCCTACTGGTGATACAGCGCCTGATTTACCCACTTGCCATACTACATCTAGTAAAGTAGTTATGACTCCGTCTTTCTTTTCTTTCAAAGCAAAAGACCCTCTTGGGTGATGAGAGGTGTGTCCTTTCTCATGCCATGCTTTGTTACTATCTACTCTCCATACTGTTCCGTCTTGCGGAAAGTCTTCGTATTGTTGAGTTAAACAAGTCTCAAAAAACCATGAGTCTAGCACTGCCATATCTTCAATGTAGAACTGTTTTATGTTAGGTTCTACACTATATGCTACGAACAGTAATCTTCTCTCTTTAAACTTTTCTAAATCTTTCAGGTTTAATGCTCCTGCGGCATAGTTTCTTGCATTCTCTATTTCAAGAGGAGCAACTACTTCTCCTGTAATCTGAACTAACTTTTCATTAGTTTCTATTACTTCTGGAACTAATGTTCTCATTTTATCTGTTATCTCTAGTCCTTCTTTGCCATCTCCTCTTGTGAGTGCTAGATTTAGGACTCCGTCTATATACTGCAAACTCACAGCAGCACCGTCTAACTTAGGCGATACTACTGTGGGTAGGTCGTATACTGAAGTCGGATTTTTTTCTCCAACATATATTTTTTGTAATGAATACATAGGAAAGGCATGAGGAAATCTGATACCTGTTACTGTTGAACCGATACCTAAATCTCCTTTATCTATTCTCAAAGTGTCTTCTAGTCTGTCGTATACTTCGTCAGACATAATTGAGTGTCCATTGTAGTAAGCAACCTTTGCTCTATTTAGTAATGCCTCTAATCCTTTCATTATTTTCCTATATGTTTTACTTCATCTTTCGGGATAACTTGATATGCACCCTTGTTGTATGCTATAGATACTGTGTATTTACTACTTGCTTGCTTCTTGTATGAAGAATCCCGTGCAGGAGTATACTCGCCCATAGGGGCGGAAGGGTATTCGGGGGTAGTCCTACGGGTTGTAGGCTCTGGCTTGTAAGTTTTCCACTCTTGTGCTGGTGCTTTCACAGCTTTTGTGAATTTACTTTTGCGTTTGCGACCGTGTCGGTCATATTTTAGGTTTCCTTTAATAATCATAAATATATTATACTAAAATTTTAAGGAAATGTCAAGAACTATTTTTGCTAGAGGTAGATTTCATCTAGCAAATCTTTGAAATTATCTTCCAAGATTGCTTTGGATTCTGCTAGGGAAAGAATTTCCACTAAGCCTTCAAAGAGTCTTTTGCTGTTTGTTAAATCAAGTGCCATAGTAACTCCTTGTCGAGTAGGTTTCCACTCTTCATCGAAGTCAATATAATATTTTCTAAGTGATATATACTCTACATCACGGAATGTATTTATTACTAATCTAACTTGTTCAGTATCTGTTTCTTCAATTACTTTTTCGTAGATTGCTGGAGCATTTAAATCAATCATTCTTGATGACTCGGTTTAAAGGAACTATGCTCGTTACATTAGCAGGGACAAGTATTCTATAGGAGTCAGTGTCCCAACAAAATAATAATACTGTATGCTGTCCTTCCTTTGCTCTATTTCTTTTCTCTTTTATATACTGTGTAGAGAAGTCAATAGTGCATACATTATACTTCAGCTTTCGTGAGTTTTGACTTCTGTAAGTAACGATTGCGTCGCCTGCATCAGCCATGCGTTTTTTAAACTCTTCTTTTTTCATTGTGCCTCCAATTTAATCCAACAAAAATATTTTGATTCTGTTAAACTGTGGTCACTTCTTAAAGATGTAAAAAATCTAGGGCAAGAATCTCACCCTAGAATTAAGTTTATTAACTACTTACTGGTTTAAGTTTTCAATAACAGTAGTAAAATATACTGCTGCTTTACCTGTAAGTTTAGATATTATGGCAGCGTCAACTTCTTGACCAGCATCTCCGAGAGTGCTAGTAAGTTTTTCTTGTGCGTCTGCAACACTGACTCTACCACCACCAGTTGAGCCCCCTGAGGACTTAGCTGCTGGAGTCTTTCTTACATAAACACCTGCTTTAGTTAATATCATTCGAACCCCGTTTGGTGATTCATTAAGTTCATCAGCGATGTTCTTAACAATCTCCATTGATGTCTCAGGTGTAGGTTCTTCTTCCTGATACATTTCGACTGCTTGAGCCTTCATTTCATCTGTCCACGGCATTTTTCTCTTTCTCCTAATAATAGAAAATTTCTGTTTGTATTCGTCAATAGTGTTAGTATTACGATACCCTGGACACCAACCAGTGTCTTCAAGCATTTGTGTGTAAAATCTATCGCTCATATTGACTTCTTTTTAAATATAAGTATATTATAAAAGATTTAGAACTTGTTGTCAAGAAATATTTTTTGATGGTTAATCCAAGCTGTTTATGGCGTCTATCTTATCCATAGCTGTTGCTATTAACTCTATCTGGCTTTCTATGGCTTCTACGACATCTGGGTGTTCTCCAATACCCACTGGGTTTCTTTCATATACTTTTATGTTTGCTTTGGCTACTTCTATTTCGCCCTCTAGTTTTTTAACTAGAGCCTTTAGTAAATAGTTCATATCTCTCATTGATTGTGTCTCCTATGCTTTGTTTTCTTTTCCCAATCTTCTATTGCATTTCTTATACTGCCCTCTGCTAATACAGAACAATGCAACTTAATTGGGGGCAGTTGCAAGGCAGAGGCTATATCTTTGTCTTTTATACTCTTAGCCTCCTCTATTGTTTTACCTGTTAACATTTCTACAAACATTGTAGAACTTGCTATCGCACTACCACAACCATAAGTTTTGAACTTGACATCAATAATTTTATCGTCATCATCTAATTTCAACTGTAGTTTCATTACATCACCACAGGCGGGAGCTCCGACCATTCCTGTTGCAACCATAGGGTCTTTAGGGTCAAATCTACCTACAGAATGTTTCTTAGGGTTAGCTAAAACACTCTCGAATCGTTCTACTACTTCTTTACTATACGCCATCTTTTGGATTTAAGACTGCGTCGCAAAATGACAGGCAGAAGCTCTTTCGTAACTCATCAGATAATAGTGCTGGAGTTATTGGAATAAGTATAATCATGAAACCAATTAGCATAACAAAAAAAGCTATTACTTTCTGTTGAACTAAAATATTTGCAGGCTCCATTCTTTTTATAATCATATAACTTGGTCTATATAATCTATACATAGCTAACGCCACGCCAGATAAATAAAACGCCAAAAAATACTCCATGTTGTTTTCCTATACTTACAAATATTTTTGTAAGTGCCTGAGACTTCCCATCTCGTATGATGCTAAACAGTATTGTTTTCCTGCGAAAGATAAATGAGGGAAGTAAGTGTCTTTTAAATCTTCTTGTGTAGCTTCTATTGTGCATACAAGATAAGTATTTACACCTGTCTTTTTATCTGTTCCTAAAAGTCGTTGGACTACTGCAGGATAGTTTTGTCTGACTGCCCAGACTCTCTCTCCTTCTTCAAATTCTTCTGCAACACATTGCTCGGGCAACATAGCACTACGCCTTCCAGCATAGTCTGTCATTGCTAATTTTTGTGGTATGCCCAATCTATCTATGATTGCTTTTATAAATGCAGGAGAACGATACAAACTTTTGGCTATGTCTGATACATTACTTCCATCTAAATAGAAGTTTACCACTTGTTTGATTTCCATTTCAGTAGCTCCCTTGCCTTTATTGTAGGCTTTTCTTCTTTCTCTAAACTCTACTGTTTCTTTATGTTCTTGAATAATTCTAGCTAATCTTGTAGTATTATAACTTATATTTAGTATGCTGCAGGCTTCCTTTTTGGTTATAGGTTTTTCTGCACTTAACAACTCTATGACATGAGCTATGTTTGTTTCTGTTAACTTTTCATGTGTCTTTGCTTTAATCATAGTGTTTAGTTCCTAATAACATTATAGCATAGTGAATTATTTTTAATAAATCATCAGGATTATGTCCATTCTTCTTACCATATCGTTGAGCATATTTAATTATATTACCAATACAAAATCCTTCTCCATGACCTGCATCGAAAATGAACTCAGTAGATTGTATCTTTTCTTGGGAATAATGTTGATTATATGTGCTATTGATGTGATTACTAATCCAATTTAATACTTGTTCTTCGTTAAACTTATCCATTATGTTCTAGTAATCCTCTTTTCGTAATCTGCATAATCTTCATTCCACCAACTGGGCTTAGGGCGGTGTGACCATTTCGCAAATGTAGCCTTATCTAAGTGATAATAATCTCGATACGATTGTATGGGATTATCATAGTCTTTAAGGTCATCTGGCATAGCCAAACCAAATTGGGTAAAGCCCAGTCTCGGAATATTTTGTGTTTCAGGTAGTTTGTTTACTACCTCTACGATAGACTTGTGTTGTTTGCCATATCTGTAATGATACTCATCATTCAATGCATTAGCATAACAATGTGTCCACTCATGATTATCTAGTGATGACCTTGCCCATATAGTGCATGGGTGGTTATACATCATAGGTAAGTATGGTGTGACTGGTCTCTCGGCAGGAGGAAGATGTTTAATCAGTGCTTTCTCCTTGTTAAGAACTTCTCGTTCTTCTGCGTTCAAAGCTCTAGGAACAAAGCCTAGATACTTGTCAATCCAGATAGTAGTGCAAAGTATTTGTGCTGCCTCGAGAGGCATTTTGACAATATGCTTGTCTACATGATACTCCGCACACTTATCTAAATCTTCATCTAAGTAAAATAAATTCATCTTATCCAACACTTATAACCACTGCATTCTTTAGTGTTCTTACGACCACCACAGTGTTTGCAGTATTTGACAATTTTTTTGATGTCTTGTAATTTTTTCATAAGTATATTATACTAAAATAATAAACATATGTCAAGAAATATTTTTTGCTACTTAGAATTTATCTTGTCTTTAGCTGTCCCAGCATACAGTCCGAACCAAGCTGCGCCTGCTCCTACTATTACTGAAATCAACCCTGACTGTTCTAACGTCGGGTCTGGCAAGTCCATGAACCACATTGTGGCATAGTATAATAAGAAAATATATACTGATAAAAACGCTCTTGGAAATATTCTCCAAGCGTCTATCATGTTGGATAAAAATATCCAACGCTGCCATGGATTGTCAGGCTCTTTGTTAGCTTCCATCTCAGTAATCTTTGCTTTAAGATTACTATTCTCAGTTACGAGTTCCATAAACTTATTAAGGTCTATTTCTACTTCGTTCCGTGACATATCGCCACTGAATCTTTCATCAGCCATTTGCCTTTTCCTTTGCTTTTCCGATGTTCAAGGCTAACATATCTATTAACTTATAGAGCTTGCCCATCCATTCATCGTCCTTGGGTGTCGGTGTTGACGCCGCTATTATACTTGCTATTGTTACTATCATAGTAATATATCCTACTAACTCTACTAACATACTCATTTCCTCTACTACTTGTTCCGAAGTTTTTTCAACTCCTTCTCAAGCCTTTCCCTTTGCTTAGGGTATTTTTTGATTTGTTGTTTTAACAACGCCTCGAAATCTTTTTGACTGGCTAGATTACTCACTATCCTCTACTACTGTTACTTTTTTATAATATACTACTACATCTTTCAACTCTGTAATATATCTTTTTATTTCTTGCATATTATATGCCATAACTTCATAATCAGGTATTGTCATTGCTAAAAAGACTAACTCTCCTTCTTGGTCTTCTATGAGTGCGAACTGCTCCTCAAAGTTCTCAGGAGTAATAGTCAACCACCTAACTTCTTTTAGGTCTATCTCTCTTGGCATAACTGGCTGGACAATAGTTCTGTCCATTGGTTTTGCACTAACCTCTAATGTCTTCGTTGGGAGGAGACTGCAGTTGGAGACCATCATCAAGGTCATCAACGGTAGCGCTGGTCTTCTCAATGTCTTCCATAATGTGTTTTGTTCCATTGTTTATTTTCCTTTGCATATCAACTGGGTCTGCCATTATTTTTGCTGCCAGTTCGTAGTTTTGTATAAACTGAGTATACCTGCTCAGTTCTCTTTGTGCTGCTTGACTCTTTACAGTCATTTCCTGTAATTGAGTTTGTTGAAGTATAAAATCATCTTTCATAACTTGCAACGCCTCTTCTTGGGTCACTATTGCACTCTCTAAAGCCATGTTATTGGCTTTTAGTGTATTGTTTTCTTGATATAAGTAGTAACTTCCAAGTCCTAGAATTAGTACTACTCCTGTTAACATTTGGTTCATATTTGTGTTATCCTATAATTTAAGCCTTCAGCTCCTGAAATTTCTATCAAATGACCATCTTCTGTAATAAAACTAATGAATTTTGGTTGTTTTTTGATAAATCTTTTAACTATAAAAGTCTGGTCGTCTTCGTCGCCCCAAACATTATTATAACTTACTCTTAGTTTGTAGTAAGTAATGAAGAAACTTTTTAACCAAAGCCAAAATTTTCCTATAGAAGTCCATAGTTTCTTCAGTCTTTCAGACATGTTCCCACTCTTTTCCTTGCCATAGCAGTGCCTCAGCTTCACGCCTACGAATAAGTCCTTCAAGAACTTTTCCTCCTGCTTTGTTCCATCTTTTGATTTGTGTTGGCACTTCATCATAATTACTTTGATTTACTACTTTCAATAAAGTAGAAGCTCTAAGATTACCTGCACCAAGATTGAATACCCAAGAAACTAGGGCGTCGAATTGATTTTGTGTCAATGGAACTGTTACTAAATCATTGATATAGTTTTCATACTCTTCCATTTCGTGTAGAAGCATTGACTCTGCTTCAGACTGTGTTATTGTTTGTCCTTCAAAGACATCTTTGATGTGTCCGTAACCTATTGTCCATACTCCTGCAGCGCATTTGTAGGCTTCTAGTTCACAACCTTCAAAGTTTTTGATAAGGGCTAATCCCTCGTTTGAAATTTTCATATTTTAAAGCTCTCTCCACACCCACACTCTGCCGTAGCATTGGGGGTTGATATTACGAATTGTTCTTGTAATCCATCTTCTATGTAATCAATACTTATTTCTTCCACAAAAGATAGTGTCATTGGGTCTACTGCTATTCTATTATAGAATACTTCGTCTCCATCACAAGGGCTGTCCTCGTAGTTTAGTTCCCACATGAAACCACTACAGCCTGCTGGTTTCATAAGTAAACGAACGCCCCACACTTGATGCGAGGCAATTCGTTTTTTTATTTTTTCTAAAGCGTTTGAACTTACTGTTAACATAAGCCTCCTCTCTCAACTCGGCTTAATAAATAAATTCTATACTTGACATACATACTTTAGACGATAGGAGCAACTGCAAGCATGCAGGTAGCGACTAGAAGAAGCAGAGTTCCTGCCTCTAGTAAGTCCTCCCAATCGTTTCGAATACTTTGTCTTAATTTAAGAACTAATGTTCTCATTTCAATATCTCCTTAAAAGATATCAGTTTATCTCCAATACCTTTCTGGTTGAGTTCGGAGTTCTAGACAAAGCGATTGTCAATAAGCCATTTGCTTTTTCGACACTGTCTACTTTTAAATCAGCGTTCAGTATAAACTTACGCTCAAAAGATTTAAGACTGAGTCCTTGGTGAACAAAATGTTCATGCTCTCCAAGTTTTCGTTCCTTATTTCCCTTAACTAAAAGCACTTCCTTTTCTTGTAGCACTTCGAGTTCTTTTTTACCCCAGCCAGGCACTGCAACCTCTATTCGATAACTGCCTTCCTGTCTGTTTTCGACTATGTTATATCTCGGATATGATGTGTCGGTGTTTTGTAACAGCCAATCATTGTTCATACCAAGCCAAAATTTACTAATATCAATCGTCATATAATTCTCCTAATATCACTTTCGTTAATACTATGCCCACCCTTTCGGTATGGACGCCATTCGTAAGCAGACCTATTCTGCCTACTTCATACATATTATATCAAAAGTGACACCTAAAGTCAAGAAATATTTTCGAGTTCGTCATCGAATTCGATGTATCCGTGCTCTTCTAAGTAGTCTATCGTCAGTTGTATTCCTGTTTTCTTGCCACTAAGCCAGCTGGTATATCCACAACCGACAAGCACAATTAGAAATGCTAAATCTAAATATTGCATATTTTTGTCCTTTAATTTTTTATATACATATATTATACTTGAAACTTAAACACAAGTCAAGATAAATTTACAGCATACCTAAAAATAATTCTTGACTTTTATACTTAATTTTAGTATAATATGTATATGAAAATGTATAGAAGTAATCAATGGACTCACAAAGACAGACAAGTTCTGAAGGACTTTTATAACATTAAACCCCTAGAAGAACTTGCAGAACTTCTTGAAAGAAGCACCTCTGCAATCACATCACAAGTCAACTACCTTCGAAAGCGTGGTTGGACATTTCACAGGAGAAGCGTATCAAAGTCTTCGTAAATAACAATCAAACTGAGAGAGCCATCAGAATTTTGAGAAGAAAAGTGGATAACAATGGCACTATGCTACGATTACGAGAGCTACAATACTACGAGAAACCAGCACAGAAAAAGCAAAGACTTAAAAATGCTGCAATTCGTCGACAACAGAAGATTACAAACGAGGAGAAAAACTACTTTCTCTGCAAAGAGCGTCCCACTAGACGCAAAAAATAACTTCAATTTCCAATCTTTTTTCGAAAAATAAAATATTTTATCATCAACTCGAGGCAAAGCAATAAACGAAATCATACCCCTAGGAAAAATAAATCTTGCATTTTTGATAAACTCATGGTATAATAATAACATATTGTATGAAATACTAAGGCAATCACCAATTATCATCTTTCTTGATGACCTTGCTTATCGTGAGATTACATCTCGTTGAGCTCGTCGCGTAAGCGTAAGAGCTCACCTTGTGATTTTGACGATTTAGCAAGAAGGTTATGATTTAATGTGCCAACTACATACAATAAGTATAAACCAACTAAATCATAACTGTTTTTCCACTTATTCCACAATTTACTAAACTTACATCAAAAATTCAAGCAATTTCCACAAAACGCAATATATTTTTAAGTAATATGACTACTTAATTTAATGGGTTTTTGTATAATTTATTCGATATGAGAGCAATTTTACTCTAGTGTTAAAACACCCGCCCCGACTTTGGGCATATTACGACTCGTAATACACCCGCTGTGGTTTAAGAACAGCTATCTAGTATGAATAAGAATATTGTCAACCAAAACATCATTGTCCAGAATTTTCCTTCAGTCCAATTATTCATCTGT
>Ga0098037_1000938_pt1 | contig 13713 bp, 5 predicted proteins | sample 5_EtaG_FD_75050 | JGI IMG/M metagenome (GOLD analysis project Ga0098037, IMG submission 75050) | Marine viral communities from the Subarctic Pacific Ocean - 5_ETSP_OMZ_AT15132 metaG | ecosystem: Environmental > Aquatic > Marine > Oceanic | place: Pacific Ocean | collected 2015-01-08 | reverse complement strand
TTATAGAAAATAAATTTCAATTAGGTAAAAATTCTATCAGTGCTTTACCAGCTTCTAAAGAAGCTTTAATATTTTCTTGCTATGAAACTACACCTACAGTTTCTGAAATAGATATATTTTATGAAACAAGTACAGCATTTGATATTTATACATTAAATCAATTATTTACGATATAGGTAATATACACCTATAAACAAGTGATTATAAGTTATGGCAGTTATACAAGAAGTAGATTTTTACAATACCTTTTATTTAAAGAGAGTTGCTACACTTCAAGTTAAAGATCAAGTTAGCACAGGGTCAACTAGTACTATAGGCGATGAAATAGATATGGGTACTGGGCTAGGTGCTTGTTTTGGAGCTTGGCCAATTAATCAAGTTTACGCACCGCCTCAAACTGTAAATATAACTAACGCTAGCTTAACGAATTACCCAGCTGCATCTACAACATATCTAATGAATACTTCATTATTAGCAGGTACTAATTTTTATTTAGAAGAAGCTAGAATAGAAGGTGGATTTGGTAATGTAGAAACAGGTTATGGAGCTAGAGCCTTCTTAGATGAAGAAGAACCTGTACAACAACATAGATTTAACGCTTTAATATATTCTGGTATATTTAACTCTAGAACTGGTATTAACAGAACAAATGAGTTTCCTAGTGGTGAGTCAATTACTAAATCCGCTAATCCTGAATTTGGTAGTATACAAAAAATTTATGCAGAAGAAACCAATTTAATAGTCTTACAAGAAAACAAATGTGGTAGGGCATTAATAGACAAAGATACAATATATACAGCTGAAGGTGGTACTCAAACTCAAAGTGCTAGAACAGTTATAGGGCAAATTACACCTTATCATGGAGAATATGGTATTGGTAAAAACCCTGAATCTTTTGCTATATATTCTTTTAGAAAATATTTTATAGATAGAAATAGAAACTCTGCATTAAGATTGTCACATGATGGTATTACAGAGATATCTGAATATGGCATGCGTGATTGGTTTAGAGATAACTTAGCTACTATGAACGATCTGTATACTAACACTTATACAGTTCAACTTAGAACTTCAACTGGAACTAATACTAGTGTTATAACAGCTGCTCCAGCACCTATTACAGAAACTAACTTGTTATTAGGATCTGAACTTTATGTAGATACTGGAACTGGCTATGCGCCAGCTTCTATAACTGATCCAGTATTAATAACTCAAATAGTATCTAGTGAAATTATATATCTTAGTAGAGCATTTGATTTTAGTACTAGTGTATCAACTACCATCAAGTTTGTTTCAAAGAAAAGAAGTATGGCTATTGGAGGATATGACTTGTATAATAAACAATATATTTGTTCTTTACAATACAATAATACTTCAACAGCTGCTAACCCAGATAATACTTATTATACTTTAGGTTTTGATGAGCAGATAAATGGTTGGCCAAGTTTCTACACATATAGACCAGCGTTAATGGGTAGTTTAAAAAATGATTTTTATACTATTACTAACTACTATTATAATTATGGATATACTGATGCTAACGCTTTGTTTGGTATATATAAGCACTACTCTACAGTAACAGATACTAGAGGTAAATTTTATGGTATTAGTAACCCTGCTACAGTAACTGTTATTTCAAATGATAATCCTTCTATACAGAAAAACTTTTTAACAATAGATTACGAAGGTGGTAGTGGTTGGAAAGTAACTGAAATACAATCTGATCCTACTGGCTTTGATAGAGAATATGCTGGTGGTGTTGAGTTAGCACAATGGAAAGAGTTTAATGATGATACTAATATAATATATAGTTATTATGAAGGAAGATATGACGGAGCAGGTAATACTGGAGCTACTGCTAGTCCTGCTAACCCTCCTTTACTGCATGCTGGTTTTGATAGAAAAGAAAATAGATATGTTGCAAATTTAATAAACAACACACCAGCAATGCCGGGTGAAGTTTCTTTTGGCGCTAATATAAGTGGCATAAAAGGTTTTTATAATTCTATAACTATGTCTACTGATACCACTACAAATCCAGGAGGCATGAAAGAATTATATGCTGTAGGTATGACTTACAACATATCATCAAGATAATTTAATATGAAAGAAATAAACGAGCAAATACAAAACAATCCTTTAACAAAAGAACAAGCTAAAAAACAATTTGTTGAAAAAACAAAAGAGCTTGGTATAAAGCATGCTTTTACTTTTGATGAGGCTTGGGAAGTAGGTCAAGAGTTAAGACGTAAAAAACAGTATAGAGAAAAAATGGAAGTACTTAGTAATAAGCTACAAGAAAATCCTAATTTTATTACTGATAGTGATGAGGTGTTAAAGCTTAACCCTTTGAAACATATGTTTGCCGATGGTTGTTATATAAGAGAAGTATATAACCCAGCAGGTCAAATATTACTTACTAAAATACATAAAAAGAAACATCCTTTTTTTTTAATGGAAGGAGAGATGCTTGTTTTAACTGATAAAGGAGTTGAGACTTTAACAGCTCCACATTATGGAATAACAGAACCTGGAACACAAAGAATTATTTATTCTAAAACAGGTTGTAAATTTGTTACTGTCCATGCAACAGAACATACTGATATAGAGGAAATTGAAAAAGAAGTTATAGCTGAAAATTATCAAGATCCTCAAATAACGTTAGATCAAATTAACTTAATAAAAGAAAACATATGAGTTTTATACTAGGCACTGCTTTGATAGCAGGTGGTATAGCCGCAGCAGCAGGGGCAACCACAGGAGGTATTGCTGCTAGAAGAGCTAGAATGGCTAAAGAAGATGCTGAAGAAGAAGCAAGAATTAAAGAACAACAGCTTCAAGATATGATAGACTCTAGACCAGAATTTAAAAACCCATATGAAGGTATGCAAAATCAATTTGCTAATTTAGGTAACCCTTATGCTAACTTAACCGTAGCTACTGAAGCTTTTAAAATGCAAGCTGAAGAAGCGGATATGGCATTAGCAAATAGCTTAGATGTCATGCAAGAACAAGGTATGGGAGCTGGCGGTGCTACTGCTTTAGCTCAAGCGGCATTACAAAGTAAGAGAGGTATTGCAGCTAGTATAAATGCACAAGAAACTAAAAATAAACAAGCTGCTGCTGAAGGTGAAGCTAACGTGGCTAGATTAAGAGCTGAAGGAGCTCAAGCATTAGATATGGCTAGAGCACAAGGTGATATGGCAGCTCAGAAAGATGCTATTGGTTTTCATGAAGCGATTATGGATAGAACAGCAACACAGTTAGATAACGCGGCTGCTAACGCCGTTGCATACGAAGGACAACGTATGGCAGCTATAGGTCAAATAGGAAGTTCAATAGCTCAAGGCGCTGGTATTGTAGGTGGCGCAGCTGCAAACATACCCCAATAAAAATAAATTATGGCATTAGAAAGTTTTAGAACACCGCAACAAATCACAGATGAATCTGTAGATAGATTTTTAAAATCAAGTTATAACATTACAAACTCAATAGCTAGATCAGGAACTCAAATTGTTAATGCAGTTGCTAAGCAAAAAGAAGATCAACAAAAAAGAAATGACGAAAGAGATCTTGAGATGCAACAAATGTTTGATAAAGCAAATGAGTTTGGTAGTACTGGTGATGCTAAGCTTGATGAAAATATGTTAGCATTTTGGAATGAAAAAGTAGATCAATATTTTAAGATTAAAAATGGTATGCAAGATGGTACTATTGGTAAACAAGAAGGTAATAAAGCATTATCTCAAATCAATGGTATGGTAGGTCAATTTAAATCGCAAGCTAAATATTTAGCAGAACAAACAGCTTTATATAGAGAAGATTTTAATAATGGTAAAGTATCTTCAACATCGTCACAACAAAGCCAAAATATATTAGGTGCTATGGCTAAAGGTGGTAATGTACAGATAACTGAAAAGGGTGGTATATTATATTATTTTTTACCAGGTGAAGATGGTACAGTTCCTAATGATGGTAATTTATTAAATGGTCAAACATTAATTGCTAACGATGCTCAAGACGTAAACTTATATCAAAACATACCTGACTATACATCTATAGAAGAAACAGCTTATAATAATCAAATAAAACCTAATGATATAAATAGTGATTATATCAAAATGGAAACAGTTAATAAAGGTGGTTATAAATATACTTACGCTACATTTGATGAGACAAAAAGAGCTACAGCTGCTGAAGACATGGTTAACGCTGGTAGTTTTAAAGGTGCTATTGGTAATGAAAAGAAAATGAAGTCTTATTATCAAGATGTAATACCAGATGAATTTTTAGTTGCTAACGATTTAGATCCTGATAGTGTTTGGCACGAGTATGATGATAGCTTAAGTCAAGAAGAGAATGACGCAATGCATGCTAAGCAAAATAAAGTTGCTCAATTATATATGGCTAATGAAGCTATGGATAAATTCTCTATACCACCAGGTGGACAAAAATTCTTTTCTAAAGAAAAAATTACAACTGATACAGATACAGATGATGACAGTGATGGTGTAGATGTTAAGTTTACAACTCAAGGTGGAGCAACATATCCAGCTAAGATGCAAAGCACTTTCTTTGGAAAAGTAAAAGCTAAAAAAGATATTGACAAAGAGCTAGCTAACATGGCTGATGAAGATATGACCGAAGCATTTGTTAGTGATTTATTCTTAAAGAAATATCCTAGCTTAATGATTAAAGATCCTAACGATGAGAATAAATATATAGTAGATCCTTCGCTAAACATAGTGTTTGACGGCAATGGAACAAAAGGTGTAGTTATGGATGCTATATATGAAAACATAGGGCTAGATTCTGAGTTTGATGTAATGCAAAGTGATTACGATAAATATAAATCAAATACAGGTGGCAGTAAACCAAAACCATATTAATGACTACTAATAATGAAAAACTAGCTAGGTTATATGAAAGTGCTGTTAAGCATTTTGATATGCCTGATTTTGAAACGTTTGTAACAGATATACAAGATGATGACAACTTAATGCGTTTTAGTGAAAGTATGTCGCAGTATTATAGTATGCCTGATTTTACTACTTTAAAGGCTGATCTGTTTGATTTAACTATTCAACCTCAACAAGAGCAAGAAGAAGAAGAAGAAATTAAACCAGCGATGGACTTTGAGTTAGCTAAAAAATTAGCAACAGATATTCGTAACAAAAACAAAGACGAAGAAGATGATGATGAGGTTATTTTAACAGAGGAGGAACTTAAAGCTCCTATCGGTACTATAGACATATTCGCAGATAGAGCTCCAGAGATAGAACCTATGGTATCAGATCAGACGTCTGCACCTCTTATAAACCAACAAGATATACAAAGTTTTGAAGCATTAGTAAATAATCCTATATTAAAAGCTGAAGCTGACGCTGTTAATCAAGACATACAAAATAAAGGTGGTCAATATAGCATAGATAATATGGACTTTTTTGTTGGCGATGAAAAACAAGTTAAGTATAACGAAGCTGTTAATGATATTAGTGAAATATATAGTGACGTAGAAAATATTGTAGAAAATGTTGATGCTCAAGAAGAGCTGTTAATAAACATGGCATTAGCTGAAAAAGAAAAAGCTTATAGAACGCGTGTTAATAAAGGAACTGCATTGGAAGTCGTTAACATTGACCCAAGTATGTATGCTAATTCTAGAAGAGTACCACCAACACCTAAAGAAGAATTTGATAATATACGTGAAGGAAAAATGCCTAAAGAGTTTGATCCAGCTAAATGGGCTATTATAGAAGAGTGGAATCTTACTGGTAAAATAAGCGAAGAATCTTTAAACACATTTGATGATGGTGTTAAAAAAGCTGTTACTAATAAAATTAAGAAAGATAAACTTAATCTTTATTACCACGATAGAGGGGATTTGGATGAAGACGATAGAACTTATGTACAGGCATTGCTAGCAGAAAAAACTCCTGGAGAGATAGGTTATTCTGACATTTTAAAAGCAGCAGATAATCCAGGCTATTTAAATGATTTAAAATTACAAAATGAACTAGATTCTGAGTATATTTTAAATGAAATGAAAGAGATTAAAGCTGCTGAAGAAAAACCTTTTGGTGAAGATGAAAAATTAAATAAAGAATATTTTAATAGTGTAGGTACATTAACAACAGCTGTTAACAATTTGCAATTATTAGTAGACAGTGGAGTAAACGCTAACTCTCCACAAGCAGATATAGACGAATATAATGAAGCTTTTGGTGTGTATGAAAAAGCTAAAGCAAACTATGAAGATAAAGGTTTTCAAGCAGTTGCAGATAAGCAAGCAGAAAGAATTAAAAACTGGAACACAGAACGAGTAAAGCTTATGGAAAATGCAGCTGAGCTAGGCGATGTTAATATGGCTTTAGAGCTAGGTGTGAAAAACTATAGTAATTTAAATAAAGCTGGTATTGGTTTAACAAAGTTTTTATATGATACTATATTTGGTACGGTTGCCATGAGCGCGCAGTTTGCTGGTGAAGGATTAGAAGCTGTTGGTGGATCTACTAATATGTATGATATATCTCAAGCTTTAAAAGACATTGGTGGTGTTTATATTGATTCTGAACAAAGCTATAGAGAGTATATGGAAAAATCATTTCCAGCTCCACCTGACATTACAGATATTGGAGATGTTGGTGTTGGTGATTGGTTAGCCACCACACTAGCTGACGGCGCTCCTAGTGTAGCTACAGTACTTAGTTTAATAGCTGGTCCTGGAAGAATACTAAAAGCAAGTCAAACAGCTGCAAGAAGAAAATTAATAAAATCAGGCGCTAGCAAAGCAGAGTTAGATGCATTAATAGCTACTCAAAAAGTAGAACGAGCCGCACTATTAGCTAAGAATAGTAAACTTGCTTCTAAAGTTTTCTTTGCTTCTTCTTATACTCAAAAAGGAGTAGATATGGCTATACAACAAGCTGAAGCTCCTGAAAGAATACAAAAACTTAGAGAGGCTATAGATGAGGTTAATGAAGATGGAACCTCAGTAATGGGTGATTTTGAAAAACAACAAGCTTTATCTGAAATAGCCCAACTAGAAAATGTATTAGACTGGAACGTAGTACAAAAAGCAGGATCAGCTTTGTTAGCTGGTGGTATAGAAATGTATGCAGAAAGGTTAGGTACTTTAGGTATGTTTAAAAACTTTCAACGTATTGCTGCACCGGTTAAAGCTGGTAAATTTAAAAAATTAATGTACACCGGTTTAAACAGTACAATAAATGTTGGAGTTGAACAAGTTGAAGAAATAGCTACTCAAATTGGTAACAACACGGTAGATATATTTGTTTTAGGAGAAGATAAGTCTTTAGCTGAAGGATTAGATCCACAGTTTTTTGGTCAAGTAGGTGTTACAAGTTTAGCAATACAAGGGCCAAGTATAGGTCAGAACTTATACAACATAGTTCAAAGTGAAGTTTTATCTAAGCAAGATGCTAGAAAAAATGAAAGAATGTTTAATAGACTTATAGAAGTTGAACAATCATTACAAAATCCTATCAACCCCTTAACTGGAGACAAGTTAACATTTAAACAAATTCAAGCATTACAAACAGAGAAAAAACTTCTTTTAGAAAGTAGCGCTTTTGATGGGGTAGTTAATACTCAAAAATTTGCTCAACTTAGTTTACAAGAAAAACAAACTGTATTTAGATTAAATCAAGAAAGAAGGAACATATTAAAAAAACTTAATGAATTAGGAACCAGAGGAGATGCTGGTAGTAAAGCTATTAAAAAACAAAAGCAAGAATTAATAAATGAGTTTAAAGCTGCAGACGAGAAAAGAAATGAACTATTAAGTAAGAAAGAGAGAGAGCGTCAAGCAGAGATGAGAGATGCAGCTAATCCCGCGTTAGCTTCTTACAATGCAGGTTTATATTCTTTTTATGGAGATGTAGTAAGTGTACAGCAAGGTTTAAATGGTAATAAATATACTAAAGTAACTAATGAAACAACTGTTGAACAACTTACTGAACAAGGTTATAGTAACTCAGAGGCTAATTTAATTATACAACAAAGAGATGACGTTATAAGAGATAAGCAAGGAAAACCAATATTAAACAAAGAAGGTAAAGAACAAAGAAAAAATTCTAACGCAACGTTTATAGGTAATGATATTATAGTTTATGATGATAATGTGATAAACAACTTAAAACAAAGTGTATATAAAACTGACGCAAAAATAGCAGCTGTATCTCCTATACACGAGTTGATGCATATACAAAACAGAAACCAAGGTATAATAAAAGACAATAAACTTGTTAGTGAAGTTAATCAATCTATTAAAGAAGCTGAAGCACAGTTAAAACAAAAATTAAGTTTAGGTCAAATAACTCAAGAAGAGTATGATACCTTTGTAGCTAGAAAAAAGAAATATACTACAGATAAAGGAGTAGATATGGAAGAAGTATTAAACCTGTTTGGTGATTATACTTCTGCTGGTATATTAAGTAGATACGATTTTAGTAAGATTAATGGTTTAAAATTTGCAATTAAAAACTTATTAAACAAAACTAATAATAAAAACTTTTCATTTTTATTTCCTATTAAAAATGCTAACGACGTTTATAGTTACATAGATAGTTTTCAAAAATCTGCAGAAGATCAAAGATTAAGAACAAACACTCTTCCAGATGATGAAAAGCAAGATTCAAAGCTTTCTGTAGCTGCTAGTCAAGCTGTACAAAATCTTTATAATGAGCAGGGTGAAGCTGCCGCGTTTGACATTATAGAACAGTTTAAACCTATAGTAAATAAAATTGTACAACGTAGAAGTGAAGCTCCAGGTTTTGATAGACAGTTGTTAACTGATGAAATAGAAACAGGTGAGCGTGGTATATTAGATTTAATTAGATCTTATGATCCTGAGTCAGGTGTACCTTTAGCTGCTTATATAAATAAGTTTCTACCATCAAGAGCTATAGAGGCTTCTAAAAGAGTTTTAGGTGAAGAGTTCACTGATGATGTTACAGAACAAGTTGGCTTAGCAGCTATTGAAGAAACTGATAATGAAGTTGTAGATAAGCCAAAAAGAAAAATTAAACTTAAGAAGAGATTAACAGGTACCTTAACTGAAGCTACAGATAAGATAAGACAAGAAATTAAAAACTTACCTATAGAGCAATTAAGTTTTAAAACTTTAAAAGACGTGGCGCTTGAAGAGGTGCAAAAGTTATTTGGTATTAAACCTAAACCTGGTAATCTTACTAAGCAAGATGTAGCAAACGCCCAACAATATATAAATAAAAACGCTGAGTCTTTAATTACAATGCTACCTGAAGGCGCAACGCCTAGTGGTACCTCAACTGGAGTTCAAAAAGTTTTATTAGATAGTTTTTATACTAAAACAGAAAGAGCTAAAATGTCTACTACTGGTAGTAAAGCTGGATTAACTATTTATGAAAAAAGAAATAATATAACACCAGCTGAATTTAAAGAAGTGTTTGGCATAACACCTGTAGGAGAACGTAATTTGTCTGATAGAAATACTAGTGCTAGAATAAAAGCTATAGTAGCGCAAACAGAGCGTATGCTTACAAATCAAGAAATAAGAGAAGCACTAGAAGAAGAAGGTAGAAACATACCACAAGCTTTAGTTGAGGGTAAAACAGAGTTAATGTTCTCTGCAGGCATATCTATTCCTCTTAATTCTAAACAACAAAAAATAGTAGAAAGATCTACTAGAGATTTTGAAGCAGGTATAGGTTACGGTCCAGATCTAACTAATAAAAAATATTGGAATGATATTGTAAAGTATTACGGACATGAACCTATAAATTTAAACACTTTAAAAGGTAAACAAAAATTAGAAGCTATTATATTTGAAGGCGTAGATGGTAAAGAACCATTAATAAGAGTTTTACCTAAAAGTTTTATAACAAATAATAGAGGTACTTGGTCTAATGGTGGCATGTATGAAACTGTTAAAGATGAAAACGGAAAGCCTCAACCACTTAAAGAAAGTGAAAGAAAGTTTTTAAGTGAAAATGGTTTTAGAGTAAAAGCAAATGAACCATTAAAAAGATTTAAATTAAAAAATGGTGAAACTGTATTGAACACAGATGAAAAATTTGTTACTGATGAAATACAATTGCAGATTATGCCTGGTATGAGAGGCATGGGTAATAATCGTTTTATATTTGCTAATGGTTTACAAATAGATGAAGCTATAAGAAGAGCTGAAGAGTTAGCCGCTTTAGAAGGAGTACCTGCATTTGGACCTGAAAATGCCGATATAGATTTAGCAGTTAAAAGAACTGGTTACAGTAAGTTATTTAGAAAAGGTTTTACAGAAGAGTTTAAAGCCGAACAACAAAGTAAAAGAAAAGGATTAAAAGATATTTTAAGTATATTCAATGAGAGAATACAGGCAGATCCTAAAACTTATGTTCCTGCTATAGCTGCTATATTATCTGCAACTAGTCAAAGTCAAGGTCACTTCTTACGAAAAGGTTCTATAGTAGAATTTTTAAATGACTTAGGTTTAAAAAACGTAGAAGAGCATACTCAACCAGCATCGTTCTTAGGTAAGTTTTTATTTGATAGAATGGTACAAAACAACTACGAGCTATATGTAGATGATGCTTTAAAAACATTTACTCAAGGACCTTTACCTGAAGTTAATGATGACATGTTAAAGGGAGAAGGTTTTAACTATGTTGAAGCTGTAGACAAGAAATATAGATTAGATGTACTTAAAGGTAAAATACCTATATGGATAAGATACTTTAATCCATTTGTTAATAAACAAAAGATTACAGTAAAAATAAAAGGTAAAGATGTAACGTTCACAGGTGTTGATCCTAATAGATTATTTTTATCTAATGGTAATACTATAGCTCAAGAGTATGGAATAGATATACCTAGAGAAGTTAGAACACCGTCTACTACCGCTTATCAGCAAGAATTATTATTTCAAATATTTGATAATCAAATAACTCAAGCAGTTGCTAAACAAAGACTGGACGAGTATGTACAATTAGCTGAAGGTTTAAAAGAAAGTAAAGGTGTAAACATAGATGCTTTAAATGAAGCTAAAGTATTATTTGTTAACGAAAATATGACATCAGACGATGTGTTAAGTAAAGCAGCTACTATTGATGAAGCATTAAGCAAAGCTAGATCATTAGACACACCTGTTAAGAAAATAAGAGTATTTGATTTTGATGATACGTTAGCACGTAGCAATAGTTTAGTTTTTTATACCATGGAAGACGGTACTACCGGTGAGTTAACCGCAGAGCAGTTTGCAGAGAAAGGCGCTCAACTAGTAGAGCAAGGAGCTGTTATGGACTTTTCTGATTTTGATATTGTAAGAGATGGAAAACGTGGACCGTTGTTTGACTTAGCTAAGAAAATAAAAGATGCTAGAGGTAACGAAGATTTATTTGTACTAACAGCTAGATCTCCACTATCACAAGATGCTATATATGAATTTTTAAAATCAGAAGGTTTAGAATTTAAAAAAGAAAATATAATTGGTCTTGGTAATTCTACTGGTGAAGCAAAAGCAGACTGGATAATTAGTAAAGCAGCTGAAGGTTATAATGACTTTTACTTTGCTGACGACGCATTACAAAATGTTAAAGCTGTTCAAGATGCTTTAGATGTTATTGATGTTAAGTCTCAAGTGCAACAAGCTAAAATGAAATTTTCAGCTAGTTTAAATCAACAATTTGAACAAATACTTGCTGGTAAATCTGATCGTCAATTAGATGAAATTTTAGGATCTGCAAAAGCTAAAGTAATAGGAGCAAACAAAGGTAGGTTTAAGTTTTGGATACCATATTCTGCTGAAGATTTTGTAGGTTTAATTTATCCTACACTAGCTAAAGGACAAATGGGAGATATACAAATGGCTTGGTATAAAAGACATTTATTAAATCCTTTTGCTATGGCCATGGAAAATTTAAGTAGAGATCGTTTACAAATGATGAATGATTTTAGAAAACTTAAGAAATCCCTAGATGTTCCTAAAGATTTACGTAAAACAAATGAAACAGGTTTTACAAATGAACAAGCTATAAGAGTTTACCTATATAATAAAATGGGTTTTGCAACACCTGGTCTTACAGATACTGATATTGAAAGCATGGTGAAAGTTGTGGAAAATAATTCTGCTTTTAAAGTTTTTGCCGATGAGCTTCTTACAATAACTAAAGGTGATGGTTGGGTGAAACCAAACAATGATTGGTTAGCTGGTAATATAACTAGTGATATAATGCAATTGTTAAATACTACTAAGCGAGATAAGTATTTAAAAGTTTGGAATGAAAATGTAAGTAAAATATATAGTGAACAAAACTTAAATAAGTTAGAAGCAACGTTTGGTAGTAAATACAGAGAGGCTTTAGAAAATATGCTTCAACGTATGAGAACTGGTAGAAACAGAACAACAAATAATAATAGACTAAGCAATAGAATACTTAACTATATCAACGGTGCTAATGCTACTATAATGTTTTTAAATACTAGATCTGCCGTTTTACAAACTATATCTGCTATAAACTATGTTAACTGGAGTTTTAATAATCCTTTAAAAGCTGGTCAAGCTTTTGCTAATCAACCTCAATACTGGAAAGACTTTATGACGTTAATGAACTCAGACTATTTAAGAGATAGAAGAGGAGGTCTTAGAATAAATGTAACTGAGTCTGAAATAGCTGACGCAGCTAAAACAACTAAAAACAAAGCTAAAGCTGCACTAGCTTATATAATGGAAAAAGGTTATTTACCTACGCAGTTTGCTGATAGCTTTGCAATAGCTTCTGGTGGTGCTACATTTTATCGTAATAGAATAAAAGACTTAATGAAAAATGAAGGCATGACAGAGACAGCTGCTTCAGAGCAAGCGTTATCAGAGTGGAAAGAAATATCAGAAGAGTCTCAACAATCTAGTAGACCTGATAAAATATCACAACAACAAGCTAGCGATCTTGGTAGATTAATATTGATGTTTGGTAATACACCTATGCAATATGCTAGGCTACAAAAAAGAGCAGCACAAGATTTAATTGCAGGCAGAGGAGATTATAAAAATAATATAAGTAGAATATTGTATTATGGTTTTGTTCAGAACTTAATATTTAACGCGCTGCAACAAGCTATGTTTGCTATAGGTTTTAATGATGATGATGAAGAAGTAGATGAAAGTAAAATATACCGAACAGTTAATGGTATGTCCGATTCTATATTAAGAGGTTTAGGTATAGGTGGTTCTGCAGTTTCAGTTATCAAAAATTACTTATTAGATGTATACGAGAGATCTAATAGATCAAGACCGGAATATGTAGATGCAACTTGGAAATTAACCCAGTTCGCCCCACCTATTAGCTCTAAAATATCACGTATAAGACAAGCAGCGTGGCAGTTTGATAGTAAAAAACGACGTGAAGAAATATTTGAAAAAGGATTTAGTATTGACAACCCAGCGTTTTTAGCTTTTGCTAAAGTACTATCTGCTACTACTAACGCTCCTTTAGATAGAGCATTGCTAAAATATGAGAACATTGAAGGTGCTTTTCAAGAAGACAATGAATGGTGGGAAAGTATGGCAATGTTATTAGGTTGGCCAGAGTGGCAACTTAAACAAGACAATAAAGAATATATTAATAAGAAGAAACAACCTGCTTCTAAACGTTTGAAGAAAAGCAAAAGCAGAAGCTCACGTGTAGGAAAAGGTAGAGTTAAATAATAAAAATAAAAGTT
>Ga0098037_1000920_pt1 | contig 13831 bp, 22 predicted proteins | sample 5_EtaG_FD_75050 | JGI IMG/M metagenome (GOLD analysis project Ga0098037, IMG submission 75050) | Marine viral communities from the Subarctic Pacific Ocean - 5_ETSP_OMZ_AT15132 metaG | ecosystem: Environmental > Aquatic > Marine > Oceanic | place: Pacific Ocean | collected 2015-01-08 | reverse complement strand
GGTGCGGCTGCGCTTGCTGACACAGGCTTTGTTGCTGGTGTATTCCGGCAGGCTAATCTTGCTGGTGAGTTGCTTGACATTTCACGCAACGTGGCTGCAAGAGAGATCTTGTCTGACAATGTAAAGCGCATACAGCCTAATCTTCTTGAGAAGACTGTGGCTGCGGGTAACAAAGTTTATTACACAATGAATGGTTTGATGCCTGTTACTGTTAGCGGCAAGCTGCTTGATCAGATAGTTGTGCAAGACAAATTCTTTAAGCTGTCTCAGAAATGGTCAAAAGGTACAATCAATGCAACAGATCGTGAGTACCTTGCACGATATGGCATCAATGAAGAGTTAGCTAAAATCATAGCTGATGCTCCTGTTAGCAAACATCAGTCAGAAAATTTTGTGTATTCTAATACAGATGAGTGGTTAAAGGACACACCGCAGCAACGCGCGGCTGTGCGTCAATATCAGGCTGCAATAGCGTCACACTCTAACAACACTATCATCATGGCTACTACATTTGATAAGCCTCGCATTATGGATGGTGTGATGTATATGAAAGACAACTCATACTTTCAGCAAATGCGTAAGGTATTCCCTAAGCTGTACGCTATAGATAAACGTGCATCTACTGGCTCTACGGCTTTGGTTCGTATGGATAGCCAGATAATGACACTGCCATTTACGTTTATGAACTTTGCATTTGGTGCAAATAATAAAATTATCGGGGCTATTGCTGATCCAAGCAGGGCTTACAGACTGCAAGGTGTGTCTGCTTTACTTGGCATGTCTTACTTATCACTGTCATTTAAAGATCAGTCATGGTGGAAAGATGCAGATAGCATTGAGACTATGGCAAGAGTTGTAGATCACTCAGGCATTATGGGGGTCTACTCTGACATTGGTTATAAAACCTTATCGATGGCAGTTAACACTGGATTGATAGACCAAAATGCATCTCCTGTTCCACCAAAATGGATTAGCGGTACACCAAGTGAGCGTGGGGCTGATGCTATTAATGAAGTGTTAGGCGCACCAGCCAGTCTTGGATACGAGTATTATCGTTTATGGGATCGCTATCTTAAAGGCGATAGAACAGGCGCAACTAAAGACTTGGGATATTCATTGCCGTTTGTTGGTCTACCTTTGTGGCGTGATGATGCAAGGGATTTTTTCAACGCAGGGCGGTCTTAATTGTGCGTGGCAACCTGCATTACTGCATGATAAGGGGTTAGTATGACTATAAACTTGAGCGATAATTCACCAAGAATATCCTACACTGTGGCGCAAGGTGCAACGCAGACAACCTTTGCTGTGCCGTTTGAGTTTTTTGATGACGCTGATCTAAATGTATATGTAGATGGCACATTAAAAACAATCACTGCACATTATACCGTATCAGGTGGTAGCGGATCTACTGGTTCAGTAGGTATTTCAGTCACAGGAATAAGCGGTGGCAGCACTGTTATTATTACCAGAAACATTGCACTTGCCAGGACTACTGACTTTCCAACATCAGGGCCTTTTGATGTAACAACTCTTAACACAGAGCTTGATCGTTTTACTGCACAGCTTGCTGATCAAAAAGATCAGAATGATCGCTCAATTAGTTTGGCTGATGATGATGCAGCCGCGTCAATGACATTGCCTGATAAAGCTGATCGCATAGGCAAAACATTAGCGTTTAATGCTAGCACTGGCGCAGTCGAAGCTGGGCCAAGTGTAGCTGGTGTTACAACTGTAGCTGCTTTGTCTGCTGATATAGCTGCATTAGCTGACATTGAAGATGGTACTATAGCTACAGATGCTATATCTGGGTTAGCTGCAATCAAAGCTAACGTAACGACTGCGGCTGGTATTGCAGGCAACATAACTACGGTTGCAGGGATTTCATCTAATGTTACATCGGTAGCTGGTAATAGTAGCAATATTAACTCTGCTGTAAGCAACGCTTCAAATATAAATTCTGCTGTAGCTAACGCTACCAACATTAATTCTGCGGTAAGTAACGCTACCAACATTAATTCTGTTGTAAGTAACGCTACTAATATTAATAAAGTAGCAACAATCGATGCCAATGTTACTACCGTTGCAGGGATAGATAGTGATGTAACAACTGTTGCTGGGATAAGCAGTGATGTTGCTGCTGTAGAAAATATTGCTGCTAATGTAACAACTGTAGCTGGCATTAATAGTAATGTTACTACTGTAGCTGGTGTGTCAGGCAACGTAACAACGGTAGCTGGCATTAGCTCAGATGTAACAACACTAGCCAATGCTTTATCTGCAACAACAACATACGCTGTTACTGTTGCTAGCGTAGGTGGATCAAATGTATTTGTGCTGGATGGTTCTAACAACCCAGCAATTCAGCTTGATCGTGGTAACACATATATATTTGACCAGTCTAATGCTAGTAACGCTGGACATACATTAGCATTTAAGAATGGCAGTAGCAGCTATACAACTGGCGTAACAACTACTGGTACTGCGGGTCAGGCTGGAGCCAAAACAACTATTATTGTTGATGCTGGTGCGCCATCTAGCGGGTTACTTTACTATTGTGTTGCTCATGGCAATGCGATGGGTAACACCATTAGCACTGTTACAAGCAATTTTGCTGTGGTTGCTAGTAACATAGGAAATATTAATACTGTAGCTGGTGCTAACAGCAATGTAAGTTCTGTTGCTGGATCGATAGCAAACGTAAACACGGTGGCGGGTACGCTGACTGCTGTTAATTCCTTTAATGATTTGTTTACGGCTGGTTCATCTGCGCCAGCATCGCCTAGTGCTGGTAATTTGTGGTACGATACAACGAACAGCCAACTCAAAGTTTATGTTGGGTCATCATTCCAAATTGCTGGTGCGTACCTACAAGGTTTAACATCAACTCATGTGTTTACAGCCACAAACAATCAGACAACATTTACGACTGATGATGCCAGTCAAACTATGTCAATTTATGCTAACGGTAACACGCTTGTATTTAAGAATGGTATTCGGTTAGTTGAGGGTGCTAACGGATCAACAAACGATTATCATATTAGCGGCAATAATGTAGTTCTTAATGCTGGCGCAACGACTGGTGATATACTTTATGTTGAAGTGTTTACTAAAGTAAGCACAACGCAAGAGACTTCTTTGAATGCTCTTGTAACATCAGCAACAACACAAGCCAACACAGCTACAACTCAAGCCACAGCTAGTGCAACGAGTGCCACGGCTGCGGCTGCATCAGCTACAACTGCCACAACTCAGGCTTCGACAGCAACAACTCAGGCCACGGCAGCTACGACAGCAAAGACTGCGGCTGAAACTGCAAAGACTGCGGCAGAAGCAGCATTCGATTCTCTGGATGACAGATATCTTGGGGCAAAATCGTCGGCTCCAACCACCGACAATGACGGTGATGCGCTTACTACTGGTTCGATTTATTGGAACTCTTCAAATAACAAATTAAATGTTTGGGATGGATCAGCTTGGCAGCAAGGGGCATTTAGTGCTGGCAGTCTGATGGCTAATGTTGTCGAGGACACAACTCCTGTTCTTGGGGGATCGCTTGATGTTGGAACGAATAGTATTGTTTCTGTCAGCAACCGCGATATTGCTATCACTCCAAATGGTACTGGCTCTGTGGTTCTTGATGGATTGAATTACCCACAAGCAGACGGATCAAATGGTCAGTTCTTAAAAACAGATGGGTCAGGCCAACTTTCATTTGGCACTGTGTCAACGCCTAGCTTGTCTAGTCTTGGCATAGCTAATCACAATAACCTAACAGTCGATGGTAGTGGGAATGTTGCGCTTGGTGCAAGCAGCGTATCGTTTGGCACAAGCAAATGGGCAATTGTTTTGGACGGTAATGATTTAGATTTTCAATACAACGGCACAACAGTATTCAAGTTGGCTTCAAGCGGGGCTGTAACAAGTGCTGATAATATCACAGCTTATGGGAGTCCATAATGGCAACAACTAAAGCATTATTAATGGCTAATTTGATAGACGCTAATGGTGATATTCAAGCCACAAATCTTGATAATGTTGCAGCCTTTCCTACTGGCTGGTCTGCCGCATTAGATGGCTCTGACATGGTGTTTATCTATAACAGTGTCGAGGTATTTAAAATTACAACGGCTGGTGCTGTTGTGGCTAAAGATAACGTAACAGCATTTGGAACACCGTAATGGCTATAGCAGCATCAGGCGCAGTATCATTTAGTGATCTTAGAACCGAGTTTGTTGGCGGCTCGTCAGCAATAAGCTTTAGTGATTTGTATCGTGGCGGCTCTAATATTCTGTCTAAGGCTGGTGATAACCCTGCTGTCAATCTAGCTGCTTCTGTTCCTACATCTGGAACAATTGATTTGCAAGATTTTTACAGTACAGCCAAAGGTTTTAAAAATACTGTTAGCAGTTCAACAACTAATATTGATGCTAATGCTTTGTTTGGTGACGACTATGATGTCAACTATCCAAAAATTATAGACATAAACAGTGGTGTTACCGTTGGCGGTAGCAGCGATGAAGCTATTGATATCCCATCTGGCTTGGCTGGAACGCTCGTTATAAATAATGCTGGTAATGTATTGGGTTTTGGTGGTGCGGCTGGTGGCGGTGCGGGTGGCTCTGCAATCAACTGCGCTTCTTCTGGTGTAACAATTAATAATTCAGGATTGTTAGCTGGCGGCGGTGGTGGAGGCGGTGCTGGCGGTGCTGGCGGTTCAGGCGGCAACGGAAGCTACTCAACCACATCATCCTCAAGCAGCACTTCATTCAGTTCTTCAAATTACTATTGGAGATGGACAACTGGCAGATGGGGTAGTGCAAGCTGGACACACTCAGGCGGTTCAACTTCCACATCCTATGGTGGTGCTTCGTATTCTAGGGGTGCTTATCAATATGAATTTGGGGACAGTGGGGCTTATTGGGCAGTTACTAGAACCATCTCTACCACAACAACTACTTCTACATCTGGCGGCTCTGGCGGTTCTGGTGGCGCAGGTGGCGTAGGGCAAGGTTACAATCAATCAGCCGCAAGTGGCTCTAGTGGATCAGGCGGGGCTGGCGGCGGCACAAATGCTGGCACAGGCGGTACAGGTGGCACTGGCGGGTCTGGATCAGCATACGCCACTGCTGGTGCAAATGGCTCTACTGGCAGCACTGGCGCAAATGGTAATGTAAGCAACGGTAGTGGTGGATCTGGCGGTAGTTCTGGTGGCGCAGCCGGAGCAGCGGTAACAGGCACATCAGTAACAATGAACAACACAGGCACATTGCATGGAGCAGTAGCATGACAAACTATAATATTGAGAAGATTGAAGATGGCATTGCGACTTTGCGTTACGCCGACAATAGCTGGGCTGAAATTGTTTTAGCATCAGACATGACACAGGAAGATCTTGATGATTTGGCATTACAATACGCACCAAAAACTGGCGTTGCACCTAGTTTCGCAAAAACTGGTTTTACTTCCACAGCCAGTGCTAAACCTGAGCCTGTTGAAGAAGAAGTCGTTGACGAAACACCAGCATGGCTTAAGGCAAGACAAGAAGCATATGGTGCAGTAGAGGCACAAGTCGAGTTTATAGCAGAGAATGGCTTAGAAGCTTGGCAAGCCAAGGTTGCCAAAATCAAAACTGATAATCCAAAGCCTGATTGATGAAACCTACAGCCGCATCAGTTCAAAGCCAAATTGACACACATGAAGCTGTGTGTTCTGAGCGTTGGCGTGAAACTATTATGCGTATTAAACGCATCGAACATATTATGATTGGCTCTGCTGGAACTACAATCATATTGCTATTGAGCGTTGTAATGAGAGGCTAACATGGTAGTTGCTGAAGTGCTTACTGGTATTGCACTCGTGCAGCAATCCGTAAAATTTATTAAAGATAATATTAGCACTGCTCAAGACATTGGGCAGATAGCCAGTCAGATAGATGATCTGTTTACTGGTGAAAAACAGGTGCAGCAAGCTAGAGCTAAGAAATCTGGCAGTAGTTTGGGTGATCAGTTTGGTGTTGATACTGTAGCTAAAGAAATGATTGACGCTAAGCTGGCTGCTGAACAGTTACGAGAAGTAGCAACTATGGTTGATATGAGGTTTGGGCATGGTACTTGGGCTGGCATTTTGGCTGAACGCGCGAAACGTATCGCGGAAGCGAAGGAGGCTGAAGCGGCTGCGAGGCGAGAGAAGATTAAAAGAGCAAATGAAATGGAAGAATCAATCAAGATAGCTTTAGGTGTTTTTTTGCTTGTAGCTGCGGTTGTTGGCTTGTTTGTTTTCTTAATGTTTAGTGTAGCAATGGCGGTACAGATTGATCACGGTCGAACAGTTTCTTAAATGGAAAGTATTACCACGCTTTATGATGCTGGTATCTACAGCAATGAGTTGGCGTTGTGCTGAATGGTTTATGGCATTGGATACGCCGACTGCTTCTCAATCAGCTTTCGTCAGTGTTGTAATGGGCGTTATGACAGGCGTATTTGGGATTTGGATGGGTCACGAACATAAAGGAGAAAGCTAATGTTTACTGCTTTGATAGGGCCGATTGCATCTCTTGCCGGATCTTTTCTTGAGAACAAGGTAGAGCAATCTAAATCTAAAGGTGCTGTTGCCAAAGCTGAGGCTGAGGCAAAGGCTAAGGTTCTTGTAAGTTCTGCTACATCGGTAGCGGAATGGGAAAAGATTATGGCTCAGTCTACGCAAAATAGCTGGCGTGATGAGCTTGTTTCGATAGTTGTGTTGATTCCTGTCGTGCTGGTTTTTGTGCCTGGCATGGAAGAGATTGTGAAGTCTGGCTTTGATAGACTTAATGAGTTGCCTGAGTGGTACACATATCTAGTTTTTCTTGTATGCACCTCAGCATTAGGAATTAAAGGCATAGATAAATTTAGGAAAAAGTAATGGACATAGATCAGTTGCGTAAAGAGTTAGAAATTGACGAGGGTATTAAGCATGTCACATATAAGTGTAGTGCTGATCGGCTTACTTTTGGGATTGGTCACTTGGTCTTACCAGATGAACCAGAGTATAACCAACCAGTCGGAACGCCTGTCTCAGCAGATAGAGTTACAGAGTGCTTTGATCGTGACGTTGGAACAGTCATTGCTGAATCTCAAAGACTGTATCCACAGTTCGATAACCTGCCAGAAGAAGTAAAATTAATTATATGCAACATGTTATTCAATCTCGGGTTGCCAACTCTGTCTAAATTTAAAGACATGAAAGCTGCCATCGATGACAGGTTATGGGATGAAGCAGCCGATGCTATGGCTGATAGCAGGTGGGCAAGGCAGCTTCCTAACCGTAGCGGCAGGCTTATAGAGCGCATGAGAGCCGTAGTTTAGGGGGTAGGATCATACACGGAGGGTTGCTAAAGCCTGTCCTGACGCATCCTAGAGCGTTCTAATGCTCTAATTCTGATGTAATCGCAGCATATCCAGCTATATCTACCAATGTATCGTGATGTGGTTTGATATGTTTGCCAGATTGCGTTGATGCAATTCTTGCTACTTTAAATAGTATCATCATAACCCCAACATCTTTTGCAGTTATTTCTTTGTGAAGATAAGTTGGATGAGGTTCAATGTTATTAATGTATTGCTCCCAAAGATCAGCTACTAATCCTAAGTTATCTTGAGGAGAACCAAACTCATCTTCTCTTTCTTTAGTAGCGGTGATGGCATCATTAAGAACTTTACCTCTAGTCATTATGCATATTCCTCTTCATCAATAGGTATGTGATACCTTTGTAGTTGTTTAATTTTGTTACGTTTAAAGTTTTGCACTTGTGCAAATATCCAGCCGCGCATACCTAAACCTTTTGTTTTAACTAATTTACCGCAATCTGTGCAGACAAAGTTTGCTTCACCATATTGAGCAAGCATAACTTCGCCAATGGTTGATGGCGGCATGGTACATATTGCACAGGTATCGCCATGCCATATCATTTTGCCTGACTTTTGTATTTCTATAAGGTCTATAAATCTTGGGTCATAGGCTGATGCCTTGCCATGATGTTGTTCTTCAATAAAGTTATCTGTGTAATTATAGAATGGTGCAGATGATTCGCCAGATATAGTTGGTTTATCTACTGTTCCTTTTTTTGCACTACTAGCAGACAACAACCCATCTAAATGAATTTTGTTTACAACTTCGCTTGGAGTTGATGAGTATTGTAGCCAGTTTGTTTTTGATTTTTTTGTACGGAGTGCAATGTTGTTGAGCCTGGTTTGTTTAGCACTTACTATTTCTTCGGCTAGTTCAATACCCATTTCTTTTAGTTCACGCTGTATCCTGATAGGAGAGTTCTTAGGTAAGTGGGCGTGAAGTTCTACAGATTTAGGCTTTGGTGGTCTACCTTTTGGTTTGATACCATAAGAATCCAGAATTGCTTGCCGCCTTTTAGATATCTTTGGCATGATTACTTTATCCTTTTATCAACACAAAAACATTCTACACAGTTACCATTTGAAACTAAACGATCTGCAACATGGCCATGAATACAAGTGCTGCCAGTAAAGAATGTTTTTAATCCTTGTTCTTTAGCTCTGTCACGACTGATCTTTGATTTATATGATGGATTATCACTCACTAATCTAAGTGCATCTTTAATTTCTTGCATTGTAGGAACTGCCATTATTGCCTCCATTTGGGGGGTAGGATCATACACAGGCATATCTTAAAGCCTGTCCTGACGTATTCTAGAGCGATTAATTTAATATAAATGAAGCAATAAACCCTAATGTGAATGCAATCCAACATATAAGAAGTAATGTAAGCAGGTTACTTAGTTTCATAATGTCCTCCAATAAAAAGCAGGGATACGGCTGACATACCCCTGCTCTATCCGTCACTAAAGTGGTGGAGATTGTTACCTTTATCTTTTACTAGAACGGAATATCATCTTTAACCACTTGTTCTCCGTTAGGTAATGAGACTACATCAGCAACAGGTGCAGCTTGAACAGGCGCAGGTGCGGCTGCGTAGCTTGGGTCTTGTTCGGCAACGCTTAACCCAAGATACTGTTTGCCATCACTTGTCTCGTTGCGATAGGCAAACACTTTTTTGCCTTCACCAAGAGGGCCAGAGTAAGCATAGTCTTTGCCACTATCTTCAGCTTCAGCAAACATGATGCCTGCTTGCACATACACAGCTAAGTTGCCGTTAGGCTCTTTAACAACGACAGCTTTGTTTACATAGCCATCATCTTTTTTGGTAAAGCTTTCGATGTTAAGCTTGCCAGATAGGATCATGTCACCTGATCGATCATCGATAGGAAACACGCTGCCTTTGTTTGGTTTGATCTCGTATGCCATTAGAATTTTACCTTTTCAATATTGGAAGAAGATGGAGTTACTTTGACAATATTCGTGTCAGGTTTAGTAGGGCCTTTGGCTGCGTCATTGGCATCGTCATCGGTTGGCAGACCGAATGCAGCCAGCAATGAATAGCGTTTGGCATAGGTGATGCCGCTGCCCATTTTCTGTGGGTCAGATGGATCTTTAGTACGAATAGGGCAAATGCTTTGGCGCATTTCACCAGATGGTTGATGTCTGATCTGAGTACGCACGATCTGCACAATCGTACCTTCAAGTACAATCATGTCTAGCGGCTGCTCAAAGTATATGCCGAACTGATTAGCTTCTCTAGCAGCATCAATAGCTGCTTCAAGAGATGCATAGCTGTTTTTGAAGTGGGGGTTCTTTTTATCTTGGGTAGCAACTACAGCTAGTCTTTGATAGGCAAGCATTGCTTCGTCCATAGTCTTTGGCATTGTGGTTTGTTTGTCCATGATTTGCTCCTTAGTTCATGGTAATGCGGCAAGCACCACGCTTGTCACGCTTGATAGTAAGTAGGTCACAAAAGACTTCGCGCTCATCGGCTGCGACAAGTGATTTGAGTTCTTTCTTCACAGCGTCATGCTGCTTGGCTTGGCCTTGTGTCTGAACAAAGTCAGAGGCTAATGATGTAAAGTGATTGTCTTTGCTAGCGTCACGCAGCTTCAAGCCGTTGATGTCGATAGCAGACCAGTCAATCTTATATTGCGCTGGATCTTGTGGCGGCTCAGTAAGCTGCTCAACATGCTGCCAAAAATCTTTAACGCGCTCTACCACAGCACTGATGTATTCTTCGTTGTAATCAACTACACAATAGTCATGTGTGTTACCAAAGATTACAGAAAGATATGCTTTCTTAAGATTAAACAGCTTCATATATAGCTGTACTTGAGGCATATAACTTTCAAGCATGTCATCCATGCTACGGTTGCTAGATGTGTGCTTGCATTCTACAAGGTATTGAACGCCCTGTTCATCTTCAGCAATGGCATCAGCCTGTCCTTTGAATGGCACACCACCAAGAATATTAATGACAGACTCCATATCTTCGGATGCGCGAGGCATAGCTAAACCAGTATCCTTGGACAACCAATCAAGATTAAACTGTTCGGTATATGTACCAAGCTGCACCTTGAAGATGTGATCAAGATTGTCTGCCTCTTTCTGACCTGTTTTCACAAGCCATAGGTCATACCAATCACCACGCAAAATATTGTAGAGGTCTGAGCCTCCGATGAATCCTCGTCTATTCATAATCACTCCTTAAAGATGTCGGTAGCGGGGAACTATCGCTCCAATCGCAACCATTGCCCGCTACCTATGGTGTGCTTTTGTTCTTCTTCAGACTTACTCACACGCCAATTTAAATGCAGCCAGCGGAGGTATGGACGTATCCATATTAATCCTCTATCCGCTGGCCTAGCCACAATTACGCTCACTTAATTGGGCGGCGTACTTTTGGCTTAACCCTTTTATTTATACTGCACTATTGCACTACTATTGACAAAAAGCAATGCATTTATGCAGTTTGTTTAACAAAGATCTTCGTGGATGAACCATAGGTTCACATATCTCAGCAAACTCAGCAAATGATGGGAAGAACTTAGCTTTCTTCTTAACCGCATCAATAGAATAGATGATAATGTCAGCCGGATACTGTTGTAATTCCTCAGCTATAGCCACGCATTTAGCATGCAATGTTTGAGCATCGAAGTTAGCAGCGACAGTTACAATTGGTGCAATAGCTTTAACGCGCATAGCAATTTCTTTGAATGGCAAGCTATGCATAGACTTATCAACGATAGATATTGCTCGCTGCAATTTGTCTATATCTGTGCAATTGATCTCGTAGGTTATAACACTAAAGTCTGAATTGAACTTTTCGTTATACGATTTCGATAGCAGCGAACTCACGGTATCGCGAACTTTGACTGTCACTAGGTTGGGATCGCCCACCTCTAACTGTCGTACCGCTTCCTCTGTTAATACTTCTAATCGTTGCGGTACTACGTCTGTACTTATTACAGAACCATTTGTATTGCCTATCCCAACTAACTCTTGTCGAGCCTTGGGCCTGCCAATATTCTCGAAAGCAAACTTCCTCAAAGTCATGGTCTAGCTCCTCTATATTTTTAATTGCATCTATCTCTGATCGCAATTCTGGTGATGCAACCCAATCATCAGGTATTAATGTCTTCTTCTTTATTGGTTTATGATTGGTTACTGATAGGTTACTGCCCACCTCAGAGACAGTCGTGTCTACGTCAGAGACACTGGTGTCTACGAGAGAGACACGATAGGTTGTCGATGTGAATGCGGTAGGCATGCGTGTAATATAGCCAGCATCAACAAGTGTGTTTAGTTTCTTGGCTACTGTTGACCTGCCCATGCCAGTACGTTTGGCAAGGGTGAATGTGCTAGGCCAGCATTCGCCTTGTTCATTGGCATAATCACACAAGGTAACAAGCAGCCATTTGGCAAGGGCATCATCAATGTCGAGACGCATAGCGTCAGCCATCATACTAAACATTGGTTGCTATCATTACTCGCTGTTGTCTACCGCTGCGACCTGGCAACTTCTCACCAGTGAATGCAATCAAGCCTTTCTTCTCCAACTCATTGAAGCGCGAACTAACTGTTGATGAAGACATGCGACCATATTTGTTCTCGCAGTAATCAAGCACATCAATATAGATGCATGGCTGTAGTTCTTTGACTGCATCAAGCACCATCTTTTGCACCTTTGTAGGCTCAAAGCTTTCGGCTGCTTCGATACTGGTGATAGGATCATTGGCTCTATATAAATGCTTAGGCATTGGGGGTTGATCCAAGCCCATGCGATCAAACAAATCGTTCATGTTGTCTCCTTATATTGTGTGTTGAACCGCGCATATAATTTATGAACGGCAGGGTCATTGCTGCTTGTCGCAGCATCAGCCAGCATTTGATTGATTAACTGGCAATCTTCAAAGCGCAGCCATACTGGATATCCTTCTGGCTTACCTAGTAAGACGCGGGTAATATAATCGGCTGTGTTTTTATAGTGCTGCATTGTTGCAGTAGAATACAACATGCTTGACATAATGCCAAGCGTTAATGCAATATGTAATTGAAGTTGATCCTTCAAAATTTACGGATATCGGGTGGTTTACTTGCTCCTTGTAAGCCACCCGATTATTTTACCAGCTAAAGGATTGCTAGCTTCAATACATATAAAGTTTGGCCCACTCTTTTGCTTAAGCAGATAGATGTCGGCTTCCTGTTCTTTGTGTGTCTTGGTCAGGAAACTAAAGCCTCGTCCTGTTGCTTGATATTTAGATTCCGCAATCAGAACTCCGGCTTTGGTTTTGATCTGGATGTCTCCACCAAACTCGCCTCCCAACTGTCCAGACAGCGGTTGACGTTTCGCTTCCGCACCGAATTGCGATAGCCATTCGACCCACCATTTTTCGTGGTAGTTTCCTTTATTGCGCTGAGATGTTGCCATCGTTGTTCCTCATGGCACGAGACGCAGACCAATACCCCATGCCCATAAATTACATACCAAGGTGTGATGTCACCGCAGCCTTGACATTTTTTTGAGTGGCCTGTCTTATTTGGTTTTGATTTCGACTTGCGCGCCAAGTGCATCTATCCAACAGATTAAAAGAAAATTGGAAGGCACACGTTTATACTGCTCCCATTTGTGTACGAGTGAGGAGGTGCAGCCGATACGGTCAGCAAGTTCTTCTTGTGACCAGCCTTTTTTATGGCGAACACTAACCAATCCCTCAACAACTTGTGACCAGCGAGGGCTTATATTTTTTGGAGCAGAATAATGCGTAAATGCATCGCGCATTAGATTTCTTTGGCAACCTCACGATTATTTATTATCTGCAAAACTTTTTGTGCTGTATTAAAATGCAAATCAGTACCATTTGCCGCACGATAATAAGTTGACGTTGGAATACCAGCATGCCTAAATGCTTGTATTAATTTAACATCTGCTTGTTTTGCAGCGCAGATTAGCTGTTCATAATAGCTTAACATTCTTGCACTCTACTGCATTCATGCATGATTGCACAAGTGCAATGTAAAAATTATTAAGAATTTTGAGTAGATTTTAACAGCTTGAGGGCATGCATCACTGTCGTGTGATCTTTGTCTATAGCTTTACCAATGGTAACAAGGCTGGCTTTGGTTGTAGCATAAGCTTTAGCAAAGTATTCATGCCTAGCATTTACAATATTTTTTGCTGTGCGCTGGCTTATCATTTCCATCCATGATACTTGATTGCTTTCGCATACATCTCTTGCAATACATACGCATTGCTCAAGCTGCCATTCGCGGTCAATAAAAACGTCATCAAATCTTGGCATTAACTTTCTCCATGCTTTCCATATTTTATTATTAAACTTTGCGCTTCATGCAGTTTGCTTTGCGCTTCACCCAACAAAGTTTTGTCGTCTGGTGATTGGTGAGAATAAAAGATCGCATCAATTTTAATGATTGCTTGC
>Ga0098037_1000919_pt1 | contig 13835 bp, 19 predicted proteins | sample 5_EtaG_FD_75050 | JGI IMG/M metagenome (GOLD analysis project Ga0098037, IMG submission 75050) | Marine viral communities from the Subarctic Pacific Ocean - 5_ETSP_OMZ_AT15132 metaG | ecosystem: Environmental > Aquatic > Marine > Oceanic | place: Pacific Ocean | collected 2015-01-08 | reverse complement strand
TTATTGGTTAGTTCAATTACAAAATTAATTATGGAAGTAAGAGTAATAAACAAATCAAATAATGATCTTCCTAGTTATGAAACTATAGGCAGTGCCGGATGTGATGTTAGATCGACTCACGATGCAACTATCAATCCAGGTCATAAATTATTAGTAAAGACAGGGTTATATGTTGAAATCCCAATTGGTTATGAAATTCAAGTAAGACCAAGAAGTGGATTAGCATTTAGTAAAGGAATAACTGTATTGAATTCGCCAGGTACCATAGATGCTGATTATAGAGGAGAAATAGGAGTAATTTTAATTAATCATGGCCATGAACAAGTTTTTCTAGAAAATGGAGAACGAATAGGACAATTAGTATTAAATAAAGTTGAACAAATAGAATGGAATCCAGTTTTAGCATTAGCTGACACTACGAGAGGTTCTGGAGGATTTGGATCAACAGGAAAACAATAAATTATGTTTGGAGTAACAGAAAATACACTTTGGGTAGAAGCATTTAGACCCGATACATTAGATGGATATATTGGTAATGAACATATTATTGATAAAGTTAAAATATTCATTGAGAATGGAGATGTTCCTCACTTATTATTTTACGGCGGAGCAGGTACAGGCAAAACAACATTAGCAAAGATTATTGCAAACAACGTTGATGCTGATTTAATGTATATTAATGCATCTGACGAAAACTCTGTAGACGCAGTAAGAGATAAAATAAAAAGATATGCATCTACAGTAGGATTTAAAAGATGGAAAATTGTTATATTGGATGAAGCTGATTATCTTACCCCTAATGCACAAGCAGCATTAAGAAACTTAATGGAAACATATAGTAAGACAACAAGATTTATATTAACATGTAATTATGTTGAAAAAATTATAGATCCAATACAAAGTAGATGTCAGACATTTGGAATAGCACCACCAGGTAAGCCTGATGTAGCTAAAAGATTAGTTAATGTGTTAAATGAAAAAGAAGTTGAATATGACGTTAAGGACGTTGCTGCTATAATAAACTCTTCATATCCAGATATTCGAAGAGCAATTAATAGTGCACAAAGTCATGTAGTTAAAGGTAAATTAGTATTAGACAAAAATAGTGTAGTACAAGCTAATTATATGACAGAATTACTAAATATTTTAAAAAATATTAAAGATAAAAAAGAATCTTTTAAACAAATAAGACAAATTATTGCAGATAGTAAAGTAAAAGACTTTACACCATTATATACATTTTTATATGATAATTTAGACGAATTTGCTACAGGTACTATAGCATCATGTATATTAATTATAGCAGAAGCTCAATATACTGATTCTCATGTAGTTGATAAAGAAATTAATATAATGTCAATGTTTGTTAAACTAATGAATGAATTATAATGAATACACAACCAAATATCAAAGCATCTGATTTAAAACCAATGACCTGCACTGAATGTGGAGGAATGTATTTTAGGCAAGTAATGGCCATTAATAAAGTATCTAGATTTTTAACAGGTCAAGACAAAGACACAGTTTATCCAGTTCCTGTATTTAGATGTGATGATTGTGGTTACGTTCCAGAAGAATTTCAACCGGAGGCAAAATAATGGGAGCTCCGTATATAAAAGGACCTGTTGTTTTAGTATTTAAAACTTCAAATAGATCAAATGCTAAAACTAAAATGAAAGTATATAAAAATAAAAATGTCGACACTGTTAATGAGAAGAAGTTGCCTGGAGTACCGGAAAAAGCTGTCTTTTTAGAATTAGCAGTTGGAGATCATTTTGTAGAAAAATATAAACAAAAGTATAATTTATGACAAAGAAACCTGCAACTATTTTTGACTTTATCAATGGTATGACTCATGAAAAGAAAGAATGGTCTAAATATACAGATATAGACCATAAAAAGTTCTCTCCGTTCATAGTTAACAGATGGTTATCAATGAGAATGGAACTAATTGAAATAATCAATCAGTTACAGAAGTATACAATCGGGATATTATCGCCCAGGGATACTTATCGTCTCTATCACGGCCTTCTACCTGCCCAGAGAACCTTTGCTAAGTACATAAAAGGAAAAAAGGAAGATAAGTACAATAAACAACTAGTTTCACAAATTGCAGACCACTATCTAGTAAGTCAATTGGAAGCCATTGATTATATCGATCTAATGCCAAAAGATAGTTGCAGCTCTTTGTTATCATTATATGGATATACAGAAAAAGAGATAAAAACAATGTTGAAAGGTAAAAAATGACATTTGAATCAACTAATACAGAATCAATAAATACACAATATCATTATGTTGGAAAATCTAGCTTATATAAATTTTCAGAAGAATGGGACTTGAATTCATATGAATTTGATATTATTAAACGTATAGTTAGATGTCGAAGAAAAGGATCTTTTAAAGAAGATCTACAAAAATCAATCGATCTAATAAATATTTATTTAACAGAACATTTGGATGAATCCAAATAATTACTTATATTATAAATAAAAGAAGAAACTATTATGGCAAACAATGTATACACCGTTATGACAATAGAAAGTACTAAAGAATCTATTGAAAAATTAACAAATCTTTTTTACTCTGAAGAAATAGAGAAAGCAGACTGGATGGAAAAGTCTTCACTATTAGCAAACAAAATATACAAACAAATATATCCAAATTTTCCAGAAGAACCTACAAGAGATTGGATGGTTGAAAATTTAGGAGCAAAGTGGTGCTTTGTACATGATTGGCACTATGGAGAAGATTATATAGATATTACATTTGATTCAGCATGGTATTGTCCAGAAGAATTATTTCATCAATTAGCAGAGTTTGTTTCAAATACTATTAAAAACGGATTTTCTATGGAATTGCGAAGTGAAGACGAAGCATATTTACATGTTAGTGGTGGCTTTGCATCACATGCAGGTTCGGAAGTTATTGTTGAAGATGAATTCGAAAAAGAATATCCAGATAGCGATGACGAAAAATATAAAGATAACGATGAATTATATGATGAAGATCTTGAATTATTTTATGAATATATTTCTGAAATGAAAGACAATTTGATAGAAGAGTCTAGAAATTACCTCAAAGAAACATTAGAGGAAAAAGAAGAACCAACTGAAGCTTCATCATGAAGTCAGGATATATAAATCCTATATATAAGTTATCATTGAATGACATATCAAAAGCTCCGGCAAAGATATCGTATTCGCAATGGTCAATGTTTGAGAAATGTCCTAAACAATGGAAACTCTCATATATTGATAAATTAGCTCCATTTACTCATAGTATAGCAACATGTTTTGGAACTGCATTTCACGAAACATTACAAGAGTATTTAACCGTAATGTATACTGATTCTGTTAAAGCAGCAAATGAATTAGATTTGCGTGATATGTTATTAACATGTTTAAAGATGGAATATAAAAAAGGTGTAGATGCTAACAATGGAGAACATTTTTCAACTCCATCTGAGTTAGCTGAACATTTAGAAGACGGCATCCAAATTATAGAATGGTTCAAAAAGAGAAGAGCACAATATTTTTCAACTAAAAATATGGAGTTAGTTGGAATTGAAGTTGAATTAGCAGTTCCAGCATCAACAGTTAATAAGAATGTATATTGGTATGGATTTATCGATATCGTAGTAAGAAATACAGTATTAAATAAGATTACGGTAATAGATATTAAAACCAGTAGAATGGGTTGGAACAAATGGCAAAAAGCAGATAAGTTGAAAGCTGCACAACTAGTTGCCTATAAGAAATATTTTTCAGATCAATTTGGCACACCTATCGATAATATTGATATTGAATTTTTTATAGTTAAGAGAAAATTATTAGAAGAATCAATGTTTCCTCAAAAAAGGATACAATTATTAAATCCAGCTTCTGGATCAGTTACAAGAAAAAAAGTACAAAAAAGTATTGACTCTTTTATAGAACATTGTTTTGATAATGAAGGCAAGAAAAGAATAGATCAAATTTATATGGCACTAGCTGGTAAAGGAGCTAAAAATTGTAAATGGTGTCCATTTAAAACAGATTATGAAAATTGTCCTAAAGAAAATAGGATTCGTGAATAATTTTTATTATAATAAAAAGAAAGGAATATTATGAATGGATTAATATTAGATGCATTATATGCAAAATATCATGCACAAAAAACTGAAGCAGTTGCAAAATTAGATGTATACATGAACAATGCAGTTGGAATAGGAGAACATCCAGATATAGTAGATGAAATTGATAAATTTATAGAAAAATTTTCAGAAGCACAAGGTAAATTAGATGCTTTGAAAATGATGTTATCCCACACTACAAGCACTACAGAACGTTTATCTAAAGAATTAGAAAGTTCTAAAAAACTTCTTAAGGATTAATATGAGAATTGCAATTATTGGAAATAAAGAATGGCAAAATCGTAGAAAAGTTCAAGAAATATTGAATAAACTTCGATCTGATTATGACAGTCCAATAATTGTAGGAGCTGGTGGCAAAGAAGGAGCTAATTTTATGGTTCGTAAATATGCATTGGAATTTGGAATGAAATATGAAGAATACAATCCATCATATTCCGGACATAATTTATATTCAGCTTTACCAGAAGGTTATTATGGAAAAAGTTATCATTTTTCTCAATTATTACATAGAATGAGATTATTAGCTGAAAATTGTGATTATATGATATTATTAAATAATCAAAACGAAATGAATCCACAATTAAAAACAGCATTTAATAAAATAAATAAATTAAATAAACCAGTAGTTATATTAGGTTAATATAAAGGATATAATGAAATCAAAAAAGAAAAAAATATTATTGTTAGCAGATGATTTTAGATTACCATCTGGAATTGGAACTATTTCAAAAGAAATTATATTAAATACAGCTCGTCAATATGATTGGGTACAAATAGGTGCAGCAGTTAATCACCCAGATGCTGGAAAAGCTTTTGATGTTTCAAAAGAAGTACAAGAAAAAACAGGGATTGAAGATGCAGACGTAAAAATTATTCCATATAATGGTTATGGGGATAGAAATATATTATTTGCTGTATTAAATAGTGAAAAGCCAGATGCTATATTTCATTTTACAGATCCTAGATACTGGGAATGGTTATACGCATTAGAACATGAAATTAAAACTACATATAATATTCCAATTATATATTATTCGATATGGGATGATTTACCTTATCCAATGTGGAATGCTCCATTCTATGGTAGTTGTGATTTAATTATGGGAATTTCAAAACAATCTGATAATATACATCGGGAAGTTCTTAAACAGAACGGATTTGGAGTATATGATTATGATAAAGAAACTATAGACAAAGACGAATCATTAGAATGGGACGAAATAGTAACAGGTTTTGTTCCCCATGGTCTAGATAATACTATATATAAACCCATATCAGCTGAAGACGAACTTTATCAGAAGTATTATCAAGAAATAAAAGTAAAACGAGATATTGATTTTGTATTCTTTTGGAATAATAGAAATATAAGAAGAAAGTTACCTGGAGATGTTATATTGTCATTTAAACATTTCAGAGAATCTTTACCACCAGACAAACAAGATAAAGTAGGATTAGTAATGCATACAGCACCTGTAGATAATGCAGGAACTGATTTAAGAGCAATACATGAAAAGATAGCTCCAGAATGTAAAATAATATTTTCAGAAGCTAAGGTACCGCCAGCAGAATTAAATGCTATGTATAATGTAGCAGATGTAACTATTAATATTGCTAGCAATGAAGGATGGGGCCTAAGCTGTACAGAATCACTATTAGCTGGAACGCCAGTTATTAATAGTGTGACAGGAGGCTTACAGGATCAATGTGGATTTTTAGATGAAAATAATGAATGGATTACATTTGATGATAAATTTTCTACAAATCATAATGGAAGATATAAACTTAATCATGGAAAATGGGCTATACCAGTATTTCCGTCAAATAGATCTTTACAAGGATCACCTGTAACTCCGTATATTTTTGATGATAGAGTCAGTTTTGAAGATGTTGCATTAGCAATGAATGATTGGTTTCAAACTCCATATAATGAAAGAACTGAATGTGGTTTAGCCGGAAGACAATTTTGTTTAGAAAATGGATTAACAAGTAAACAAATGGCAGATAAAATGATAGAAATGATTGACTTTTTATTTGAACAACCAAAGGTCAATAGACCTAAATATACGTTATATAAAACAGAAATAATACAATATAAAGAAATGGGTATAGTATGAGAAAATGCGTAATATCAAGTCCAGTATCTACACAATCTGGATACGGACATCACTCTAGGGAGTTTATAAAACAAATAATAGACCATAAAGATAAAGAATGGGACATACAACTAATATCAATGCCATGGGGAAATACACCATATACTTATCCCATATCTGATGATTTAAAAAAACGAATTGTACCATTACCATTAAAAGAGCAACCAGATATTTGGGTACAAATAACAGTACCAAACGAATTTCAACCAATTGGAAAACATTACAATATTGGAGTAACTGCAGCAACTGAAGGAGATATTTGTCCTCCAGAATGGATTGAAAATATAAATAAAATGGATTTAATTATAGTTCCATCTAATTTTACCAAACAAGTTTTTCTAAATACTGCAGAAAATAATAACTTAAATATTAATTGTGAAATAAAAGTAATTTCAGAATATTTTGATGTTAATACTTATTCAAAATCATTACCTATGAATAGTATTGATGGAATTAATGATATAAAAGAATCTTTTTGTTTTTTATTTGTAGGACATTGGTTAGCAGGACAAGTTGGAGAAGACAGAAAAAATATAACAGGCTTGATACATACTTTTTTAGAGACATTTAAAAATAAACAAAAACAACCAGCTTTAATATTAAAAACTAGTGGTGCAACTTATTCGGTAGTAGATAGAATAGATATAAACAAAAAAATAGATCAATTGAAGTATTTATTTAGTAAAACAGATAAACTTCCAAATATATATGTTCTCCACGGAGAATTATCAGACTCTGAAATGAATTCTTTATATAATCATACAAAAGTTAAAGCTATGGTATCATTAACTAAAGCTGAAGGGTTTGGTCGTCCATTATTAGAGTTTACTACAACCGGCAAACCTATTATAGCACCATTATATTCAGGACAGACTGATTTCTTGAATCCAGAATTCATGATACCAATTCCAGGAGGCTTAACAGAAATACATAAATCTGCGCAGAATCCATTTCTAATAGCAGGTGCCAAGTGGTTTACACCTGACTATCAAGCAGTATCAAAAATCTTTAAAGATATAATAAAACATTATAACAAATACTTAGCTTTGTCTAGAAAGCATATAAGACACTCAGTAGACAATTTTTCATATGAATCAATAACAAAAAAATATATAGAATTATTTGAACATATAGATTCAAAATTAATTGATGTGCCAATTGGACAAACTTTACAATTACCAAAATTAGATTTACCAAAATTAGACGGAGTCTCTGGTAAACCAAATATAGATTTACCAAAATTAGACGGCAAAACTGGTAAAGGAAATTTAAAATTACCAGAATTAAGAAAAGTATAATAAAGGAACAATAATGAAGATAAGTTACGGACTTACAGTATGTAATGAAGATAAAGAGTTAGAAAATTTAATTTTATATCTTGGTCGAATAATAGATGATAATGATGAAATAGTAATTGTATATGATCAAAATAGGATTACTACAGAAGTAAAAAAAATATTAGAAAATTATAAAGAAACTATATCTTATTATCCATTTGATTTTCAACAAAATTTTCTAGAAAATAAAAATTATTTAAATAGTAAGTGTACTGGAGATTATATATTTCAATTAGACGCTGATGAACTTCCAGAAGTATTCTTAGTTAAGAATCTAAAAGCTGTACTAGAAGTTAATCCGGTCGACGTATTAATAAGTCCAAGAAAAAACTTTGTTAATGGATTAACAGATAATCATATACAAAAATGGGGATGGAATGTAAATGAAAAAGGTTGGGTAAATTGGCCTGATCAACAAAAAAGAATATATAAAAATGATCCTTCGATTAAATGGTCCGGCCATCAAGTACACGGAATGGTTTCTGGATATAAAACATATGCTGCCTTGCCTGTTTCAGAAGAATGGAGTATAATTCATAATAAAACAATTAACAGACAAGAACAACAAAATGAAAGATATTCTAAAATAGAAAAAGAAAATGTAAAAGTAATTGGTATTACAAGAATACGTAATGAAGAAAATATTATTCAGTTAACTTTAGATCATGTTTCTAAATTAGTAGATGAGATATATGTATATGATGATTGTAGTACCGATAAAACGGTAGAAATTTGTGAAGCACATCCTAAAGTAGTAAAAGTTATAAAAGGTACAAAGTGGGACGCAGAACCAGTAAAAAGAATGGAAGCAGAAGGTTCTTTACGACAACTAGTATATAATGAATGTTTAAAAGGAAATCCAGATTGGATATATTATTTTGACGCAGATGAATTTGCAGATTTTGATAATATTGATTTTTCAGATTCTAACATAGACTGGTATTCTTTAAGATTATTTGATTACTATATTACTAAAGATGATATTGATACGCATTTCTTAGACAGAAAATGGATGGGGCCAGAATTTAGAGATATTTTAATGTTATTCCGACCTACTCCTAATATTCGATTTAATGGAAGATCTCCATCTGGTGTAGGTCCAAGAGGAAAACAAGCAGGGTATGTTAAACATTATGGTAAAGCTACTACTGTAGAGGATTGGGAGAACGCATGTGATTATTATGTAAATCATTTAACAGATCATAATACGAAGATGAAAACGCCAGATGGCAAAATTGTGTCTAAATGGGAATATAGAAGAGGACGAGCAATACATGAAAAGTCAGATTTTGGATATGATTTGATACAATGGGATCAAAGAAAAGACCCCACTGCAGTAATAGATAATTCTATAGGCCAAATAGAAAAATGATATGGTTATTAGACAACGGCCACGGAGGAGTAAAAGACGAAAAAAGTCTAACTAAATCATTATATAAAAAATCTCCTATTTTACCTGATAATTCTATATTATATGAAGGAGATTGGAATCGAAAAGTGGTTAAATGTATAATAGATCAATCAAAAGAATTTGGAATACAAATAATAAATTTAACACCAGAATTAGAAGATATAGATATTGATGAAAGAGCAAGAAGAGCAAATAGTTACAAAAATGCATTTGTATTGTCTATACATATGAACGGTGATGATAAATGTTTTCAAACAGAAAAAAGCGGAATAACAACTTTTTATTATCGTCATAATGAAGGTAGAAAATATGCTTGGATATTTCAAGATAATATTTCTGAGGTTATTCCGAATAGAGGTATTTTTGAGAAAGCCTTTAGATTACCACTTAAATCTGTAAATCCTTGTTTATTATTGGAATGTGGATTTATGAATAATTTACATGATGTTATGTTCTTAAAAACAGAAGAAGGAATTAATTTATTATCTAAATCAATTTTAAATTCAATGATAGAAATAGATAAATTAAATATAAAGGCAACAATATGAAAATATTAATTACAGGAGGAGCAGGTTATGTAGGTTCTTCTTTAATACAAGAATTATGTAATAATAATCAAATAATATCTATAGATGATTATTCAGTAGGATTAGAATCAAATCACATAGATCATATTAATGTAACATATATTAAAAAACATTCAAAAAATGTAAATCGTGACTTTATTTTAGAAAATAGCATTGAATTAATTTATCATTTAGGAGAATATTCTAGAATAGCTCCATCATTTAAAGATATAGAAGCAGTATTTGATAGTAATATAGTAGGATCATTTAATATTATTAAATTATGTTCTGAATTGAATATACCTTTAGTTTATTCAGCTTCATCAACTAAGTTTGCTACAGAAGGAGTTAATCATTCTCCATATTCATATTTTAAAGGATTCTCTGTAGAGCTAGTTAAAAATTACGGAAAGTGGTTCAACTTAAATTATTCTATATGTTATTTTTATAATGTATATGGATCTGATACTAAAACTGCATGGAATACACAAAATTATCAAAATGTAATTGATGTATTTAAACATCAAAAAAGTTTAAATTTACCATTAACAGTAACAGGCGATGGATCCCAAACTAGAGATTTCACTCACGTACGTGATATAGTAAATGGTTTGATATTGTCTTCGAAACAATTAAAGAATAAGGAGTATTTCTTAGGAACAGGAATTGAATATTCTATATTAGATATAGCAAAATTATTTAATCATCCTATAGAATATATAGAAGCAAGACCAGGAGATCGAAAAAATAGCGAACTACCTGTTAATGATACTCAAAAAGAATTAAAATGGATACCTCAATATAATGTTGAGCAATATATAAAAGATTAATAAAATGAAAATATTAATATCAAATAATCACTTAGACTTTTTAGGAGGAAGTGAAACTTTTACTTATACCTTGGCCGTTGAAATGCAACGAAAAGGACATGATATAACTATATTGACTCCAAAACCTGGAATTGTTTCTGAACGACTACGAACAGAAAATGGTATGAATATAAATAACATTTCTCCTGAATACGACTTATGTTTATTAAATCACAATTCAACTATAGATTGGGTACTTCAAAATATGGTAACTCAGGATCATAGTAAAATAATTCAAACTTGCCATGGCTATATTCCTCCATTAGAACAACCACATCCTAGTCTACCAGATATAAAATATGTATCTATAAGTGATGAAGTTAAAGATCATTTACAATCTAAAAATATAATATCTACAGTTATCAATAATGGTATTGACTTAGATAGATTTAATCTAGATACTACTTCAGATAAAAATTTTACAAAAATATGCTCATTATCACAATCTGAATATTTTAATAATATGTTATCAAAAGTTGCAAAATATTTTGGAGTAGATATAACATATAATGATAAATATAAAAATCCTGTTTGGGATATAGAAAATCAAATCAGAGGATCGCAGTTAGTATTCGGATTAGGACGATCAGCATACGAAGGATTAGCAATGGGCAAATGTGTATTTGTTGGTGATGCTCGTGATTATATGGGAGGTAGATTTGATGGAATTATTAATGAAAATACTATTAAAGATTTTGTATATAATAATTGTTCCGGAAGAAATAAAAATTACGAGCCTACATATGAAAGTATTATTCAAGAAATAAAATCTAATTTTATAGAAGCCGAACCTATAGATTCTAGAAAAATAGCAGAAGAATACTTTGACATTAAAAAACAAACACAAAAATATTTAGATTTAATATAATGAAAATAATATATAGAATATCAGACGCAGGATATAATAAAGTAAAGCCTGATTATATAGACAATGAAAAATGTTTAGCAAATGCAACTAAAATATTTAAAGATGCAGATTGGTCTATTATAGCAGACAATTGCTCAACAGAAACCTGTAATATGATTGAAATTTATAAAACTAATGATTCTATAAATCATGTCTCAGTAGGCAATGGAGCAGGTACATTTAATCTAGCATTGGATAAGGCACTTACTTATAATGATGACGATATAGTTTATTTTATAGAAAATGATTATTTACATAAACCAGAATCACAAAAAATACTAGAAGAAGGATTTTCGTTAGGTGCATCATTTGTTTCATTATATGATCATCCAGACAAATATATGGATCCATCATACGGAGGAAATCCATATTGCGAAGGAAAAGCAGAAGATACAAGAGTATATTTAACAGATTCATGCCATTGGAAAATAACCAATTCAACAACAATGACATTTGCTGCAAAAGTATCTACACTAAAACGAACAGAATCAATATTAAGAAAACATACATCAGGCACGCATCCAGATGATTTTAGAATGTTTTTAGAACTAAGAGAAGCAGGAGAATTATTAATAACTTCTATACCAGGATATTCAACTCATGGAGAAACAATGTGGTTAGCACCATTAACAGATTGGAGTAAAATATGATATCAGTAATAATACCAACATATAAGAGTCCAGATATGTTAGATTTATGCTTAGAATCTGCAATTAAAGGACAAACAGAACGAAACCAAATTATAGTAGTGGTAGATGGATTCTATGACTTAAATAAAAAAGTTCTAGAAAAATGGAAAGATAGCATAGATGTCTTAAATTTAGAAACTAATCAAGGTTTGTGTAAAGGAACTAATCTAGGTGTTTATAATGCAAAGTATGAAAATATTTTAATTGTAAATGACGATAATGTTTTTCCACATCAATGGAATTTAAAATTAGAACATTGGAAGCTACAAGACAATCAAATGATTGTTCCAAATCAAATAGAACCAAATCCTTCTATATTTTCTCAATTTTTGATAAAAGACTTTGGACTCAATGTTGAGTCATTCAAGTTGGATAAATTTACTTCATATGAAAATACAATAGCAAAAGATGTTATGGATATAGCTGGTTCTACATTACCAATTTATATGAAAAAGAAAGATTATATAAGAATCGGCGGATGGGATGAAAATTATGAATTAGGAATGGTAGCCGATTGGGATTTCTTTTTAAAATGTAATTTATCAGGTATAGGATCAACAAGAATCTATAATTGTCATTTCTATCATTTCACATCTAGTAGCGTTACCGGAAAGAAGAGACAAGAAGCTGAACAGCGTGGTCATTTATATGCAAAATACAAATGGGGTGACTTTATTAAACATGATCCTTCGAATAATCTAAAATATTTGTAGTTATTCTTTTTACTATATATTTATTTATAAAAAATAAGGTAAATATCTATGTATACAAAAGAACAAGTTGAATCGGCGGTTATAGCTAAAGGTTATAAATGGTTCACAGACCCAAAAAATAGAGACTATGATGTCAATATAGTAGGTATCAGAAACTCTGAAACAGGTAATACAGTTACAAATAAATTTGATGATTACATCACAGTATCTTACAAAATAGACGGAGAATGGCAATTTCATTGTTATGACTGTACTACAGACCCTGGAAAACATTGGGTCGAAAATATAATGAATAAGCATGGAGTTGCTATTCTGAAACCTGGACAATATAGAGGTTCACATAAAATTAGAAAGCATCAAGGAAGATACGATGCATTGGGACAACAAAAACCTGTAAAAGTTTATAGAGATAAAAATAAGGACGGTAAGTATGACTTATCAGAAGAAAATGTACATGAAGGTCTTTATGGTATTAATATTCATAGAGCAACTAAATATGCAGGTAAAAAATCAACACAAATAGATAGATGGTCCGCTGGATGTCAAGTTATTGCATCGAATGATGATTGGACAGCATTCATGAAGATAATGAGAAAAGCCAGAGCAATTTGGGGCAATTCATTTACATATACTTTAATAGAAAGTAAAGACATTAATAATTAATATATAAAAGGTTACTATGGGAGCAAATAAGTTATTGTTAAAAGCAAGGAAAAAAATTATGGCCTTTAGAGACATGTTTAAAGACGATAATGATATAAATGAAAAAAGTGTTGTAGGATTTGCAGCATTTGCGGTAATGGTTATATTTGCAATTGCAGATATAGTTACAGGATATATGGGACAACCATTACACGTTAACGAATTTATTTATAATTCATTTTTATGGATAACATTAGGTAGTTTTGGAATAGCTGAAGCAGGAAAAATATTTGGCAAAAATGTTACGGAAGAAGAAGATGAAAATATTTAAATACTTTTTAATAACGCTATTAAGTTTAACTACACTTTTTAGTTTTTCGCAACAATTAGCGCCAGTTACTTTTAGGTTAGAT
>Ga0098037_1000918_pt1 | contig 13853 bp, 10 predicted proteins | sample 5_EtaG_FD_75050 | JGI IMG/M metagenome (GOLD analysis project Ga0098037, IMG submission 75050) | Marine viral communities from the Subarctic Pacific Ocean - 5_ETSP_OMZ_AT15132 metaG | ecosystem: Environmental > Aquatic > Marine > Oceanic | place: Pacific Ocean | collected 2015-01-08 | reverse complement strand
TGTTGATTGTGATAAAATAAGATTTAGATTAGGTTATCCAGAAAAGATAGGTGGTTGGGTTAAACAAAGCCCTAATACTTATCTTGGTAGTGCAAGAAGGCTTTTTAATTGGGTTGCGTTAGATGGATCTGATTTATTAGGCATAGGAACGCACTTAAAGTATTATATTGAAGAGGGTCAAACATTTAACGATATAACTCCTATCAGAAATACTACAGCACTAGGCGATATAACCTTTTCGGCAACAAATGGATCAACAGCAATAACTGTAATAGATCCTGCACATGGTGCAAATGAGAGTGATTTTGTAACTTTTTCTGGTGCTTCTACTCTGGGTGGCACAATAACGGCAGCAATATTAAATTCAGAACATCAAATAACATCAATAATAAGTTCTAATTCTTATACAATTACATCTTCTATTGCAGCAAATAGCTCTGATGTAGGTAATGGTACTTTTACAGATGCAACTTGTGATTACAACAATGATCCAACTATAACAATGGATTCTACTGCTTCTCTTATTGCAGGTGGTACAGTAAGTGGAACTGGAATACCAGCAGGAGCAACAATTGACTCAATAACAGATGGAACAACTTTTGAACTTAGTGCCTCTACTACTGGCGGATCAGTAACAAATGGAACTTTAACTTTTAATACTTCAAAAGCAGTTTATCAAATAAATACAGGACTAGATGTAACAGTTGGTGGAACTGGATGGGGTGCTGGACAATGGAGTGGCACAACATCTGGTGCTTTAGCAACACAACTTAATGAAGCCTTAGATGCTAGTGAAACTGATGTTGATGTCGATGATGAAACTAACATGAATACAGCGAATGATGTAATTCTAGTAGATAACGAACTTATGCTTGTGTCAGCAACATCTGATGATAACACGATGACTGTAACTCGTGGACATAGTGGTACAACCGCAGCAACTCATGCAGATAATACTCTTGTAAGATTAGCAGTTGGTAATGCAGACTCTGCTAATGATTTTGTTGGCTGGGGTAATGCAGCATCGGTTACAGTATCAGGAGCGCAGATACGATTGTGGTCGCATGATAATTTTGGTGAGGATTTAATATTAAACGCAAGAGATGGCGGTATATTTTATTGGGACAAAACTAATGGATTTAGTAATCCTGCAGTAGAGTTATCTACTAGGGCAGGAACAAAAACAAGTGTGCCTACAGTAGCAAAACAAATATTAGTATCAGATCAAGATAGACATCTTATAGCTTTTGGATGTGACGGTTTGGGTGCAAGCGCTTCAGCTACACAAGGTGACGGAATACAAGATCCTTTGTTGATTAGATTTTCCTCACAAGAAAATCCTATAGATTTTTTTCCTACTACAACTAATACAGCAGGAGATTTAAGGCTTGGCGGTGGGTCAGAGTTTGTGCAAGCCGTAGAAACTAAAGAGCAAATATTAGTTTATACAAATAAAACTCTACATTCTATGAGATTTATCGGGCCGCCATTTACTTTTGGTATCAAAGAGTTATCAAAAAATATAACAATAATGAGTCCTAGTTCAGCAATAGCCATAGACGATAGTGTTTACTGGATGGGAGTTGATACTTTTTATGTTTATAATGGCGCAACACAGCAACTACCTTGTAGTGTAAAAGATAAAGTCTTTTTAGATTTAAACATAGAAGAACGAGATAAAGTTCATGTAGGCGCTAATACAGAGTTTGGAGAAGTTATCTGGTTTTATCCAAGTGCAAACAGTACAGAAATAGATAAATATATAATATATAATTATATAGAAAATGTGTGGTACTTTGGAACACTAGCTAGACAGGCTTGGTTAGACAGAGGTATTCGGGCCTTACCATTAGCGACAGGTGGTCAAAATTTATTTAATCACGAAACAGGTTTTGATGATGATGGCTCGGCTATGACGGCTTTTGTAGAGTCTGCGCCTCTTTCTTTAAGTGGTGTAGATAGATTTAGCTCTGTAAGTTCTATAATACCAGATGTAAATTTTGCTGGTTCTACAGCAGTGAATCCTTCTGTTGACTTTACAATTAAAGCTAGAACGCATAGTGGATCAGGATTTACACAAACAGACGATAGCAATACCGCACAGAGATCCGCAACTACACCAGTTGAGGCTTATACGAATAAATTAGATGTTAGAGTTAGAGGCAGAACATTTGCATTGCGTGTAGAATCCACAACTGTAGGCACAAAGTTTAAGTTAGGCTCACCTCAAGTAAATGTTGTACAAGATGGAAGAAGATAATGTTAGTTACAAGTATACCGCAATATGTGCAGGGTTTAACAAACGCTAAATTAGATTTAACATCTACTGCGGCAACTGTGTTGTATACAGCGCCATCATCAGCAGATTTTAATGCTTCTGTAGTTAATAGTATAATAGTGTCTAATTACTCTGGTAGCTCAGATACAATAACATTAACAGTCACTAATGGCAGTGATGCGTTTAGTCTTTTTAACGTAAAGGCAGTTGCGGCAAATACATCTATAGAACTATTAACAAGAGATTTAATATTGCAAGAGGGCGAGATATTAAAGGCTACAGCAGCAACGGCAGATAGATTACATATAGTTGCAAGCATACAAGAGTTTGCAATACACAGAACACCACAGGTAGATTTGTAATGACAGCATTTATGTTGGCATGTTATCTTAATGGAGCTGCGCAGGGAGGTATATATTTTAGATCAGTTAGTGATTGTACATATTATACTAAGTTTTTAAGTGCACAAGAGTATGATGATGAAATGGGGCAGAAAGTTATATATGATTGTATATGCAAACTTGTACCACAAGTAGATAATAAGAAAGTGAGGGTATATTAATGTTACAAGCTCTTATAGGACCAGTTACAGGATTATTGGATAAATTTATACCTGACGCAGATCAAAAAGCTAAGTTAGCACACGATATAGCCACCATGTCTGAAAAACATGCGCAAGAGGCTTTGCTTGCTCAGTTAGAGATAAATAAAGCAGAGGCTGCAAGTGGCTCTATATTTAAGGGCGGCTGGCGCCCAGCAGTTGGGTGGGTTTGCGCGATTGCTTTTGCCTATCACTTTATCGTAAAAGATTTAATTATATTCGGTGCAAGTTTTGCTGGTGCAGAACTGCCTGAGCTGCCGGATTTTGATATGGGTACACTTTTAACTGTTCTCGGCGGCATGCTAGGAATTGGAGGACTCAGAACTTATGAAAAGCAGAAAGGGCTAACTAAATGAGTTTATATAGAAATATACAAGCTAAGAGAAGAAGAATAAAAGCTGGTAGTAGCGAGAAGATGCGCAAAGCAGGCTCTAAAGGAGCGCCTACTAAGAAAAACTTTGCAAGAGCAAAGCAGACTGTTAAGAAAAAATAATGTCAGATAGGCTTTTTAGGATAAGAAGAAAGATGGCTAAAAAAAGAGACCCTAAAGTTGGAACAGGAAAAAAACCAAAAGGTTCTGGTAGACGTTTGTACACTGACGAGAACCCTAAAGACACAGTTGGAATTAAATTTGCCACTCCAGCAGATGCTAGAGCGACAGTCGCAAAGGTTAAAAAAGTTAGTAAGCCTTATGCAAGAAAGATCCAAATATTAACTGTAGGAGAGCAAAGAGCAAAGGTTATGGGAAAAGCGCAAGTTGCTAGTATATTTAAAAAAGGCAAAGAGAGCATAAGAAAGGCTCAAAAGAAATGACATGGACTTATTTAAAAATATCTATTTTTTTCAATAAGATAGGTAATTATTTTTATCACAAACATGTACAATGCGTCAAAAGGGATCAAAGGAGATAATTGTGGATATTAATAAGTTAAGAGAAGAATTAGAAGCAGATGAGGGGAAAGTACATGCAATTTACTTGGATCACCTTAACTTGCCTACTTTTGGGATTGGCCATTTGGTGCTTGATTCTGATCCAGAGCATGGGCAACCTGTAGGAACACCTGTTAGCGAAGAGCGTGTAAATAGTTGTTTTGATAATGATATACAAGGAACTATAACAGATTGTAAAAATTTATTTGGTAATTTTGATGACTTGCCAGAAGAGGCACAATTAATTTTATGCAACATGATGTACAATTTGGGGTACACAAGGCTGAGTAAATTTAGTAAACTTAGAGGAAGTATATCAATTATGGATTTTACTGAGAGCGCAAACCAGATGTATGACTCAAAATGGAGAACACAAGTACCCAACAGAGCAGAGCGTTTAATTAACAGAATGAAAGCACTAGGAGCGTAATATGTTATCAGCAATACTTAGTTTAGCAGGACCAGCAATATTGGGGCCTGCAGGAATGAATTTAGTTGCAAGTCCAATGATAGCTAGTGCTATAGGAGGTGGCTTAGGTTCTTTATTGCAAGGTGGTGAAACAGAAGATGTGCTTAGAGGTGCTGCATTAGGAGGATTAGGTGGTTATTTAGGTGGCAAAATGGGCGGCTCTGCTGCTTTTGGTGCAGATCCTACTCTTGGAGCTTCAGAGCTTGCCGGTGGTGCAACTAATTTAATACCAAAAGATGTTGGAAGTTATGCAGATTTAGTAGCTCAAACTGGCGGCCCTGCTACAGCAGGCGCTGGTGCTGGTTTTGGGGCGGCATTGACAAGGCCAGAAGCTATAGGCGCTGGTTTAGGTGGTTTAGCTGCAGATTCTATGATGATGCCAAAATATAGAGAAGAAGAAGAAAAAGAATATCCAAGAGGTATGCCTATTAAAAACACATCTATATTTCCAGAGTTTGGATATGACGCAGCTAGAGAAGGTGAGTTTAACTATAGAATACCTAAAAACTACGCAGAAGGTGGTGAGGTTGATGCTATGGATATGGCTATGGATGCAGGTATCGGTGGCATGAAAGAAGGCGAGATGAACGATAAAGAATTAATTAGTAGTGCTATTGATGTGATACAAGGTGAGATTGATGATCCAGATAAACAACAAGTTATATTAGGTCAGTTTGTAGCTCAGTTTGGTCAAGATGCATTACAAGATTTGATAACCAGAGTACAATCAGGAGATATACCAGCTCAATCACAAGAAGGAGACGGCATGGTAAAAGGTGCTGGTGATGGTATGGCTGATATGATTCCTGCTTCAATGGAAGGAGATCAAGATGTATTACTTTCTGATGGTGAGTTTGTTGTGCCTGCTGACGTTGTTAGTGGCCTCGGAAACGGCTCCTCAGATGCAGGTGCTAATAAATTAGAAGACATGATGGATAGAGTTAGAGAATTAAGAACTGGTGGTAAAACTCAGCCACCTGCTATACCTGATGAGATGATGTTGCCTGCATGATTTGCACAGCAGTGCCTCGTGAGGCAATAGATATAGTTTGGGGTGATGTAAGCGGAATGCTTAACAAAGCCATAGATACAAGCGGTGGTAAGTATCATATAGATGATATTTATCATGAGTTAACAAAAGGTTATTATAATCTTTGGTTAATAGTTGACAATAAAGATGGAGAGAAAGTTATAGCTGCAATTACTACTAGAATAATTTGGTACCCAAACAGGAAAGCAATGGCTATGGATTGGATAGGTGGCAGAAGAATGATGGAGTGGTTGCCAATAGCTATGGATAAATTAACAGAATTTGCAAAAGATTGTGGCTGTAGTCATTTAGAGGGCTATGGAAGAAAAGCATGGTCTAAAGTTTTAAAAAAATATAATTGGAATCCTGAATATATAGCATACAGAATGGAGATAAAAAATGGGTAAAGGTGGTGGATCAAGGTCTCAACAACCTACAGAACAAAATATAGTACAAAGCTCATTACCTAAGTATTTTGAGCCATATGCTATAGATATGATTAAAAGAGCTGAAGCTGAATCTAAAAGAGAGTACACACCATATGAAGGTAAAAGACTTGCAGATGAAAACGAAGATACGGCTAGGTCAAGAGAAATTGCCAGAGCTGCAGCAGAGGGAGGTATTCCCGGCTTAGGACAAGCCACATCTGGAACAATGGCAGGTATGGGAAGAGCAATAGAGGGTATGGGCTATGAATCACAAGATTTTGATTCTTCTCAAGCGCAAAAATATATGTCACCATATATACAAAATGTTTTAGATGTACAAAAACAACAAGCTATATTAGATTTTAATAGACAGCAAGCAGGCAGAGATGCTGATGCCGTACAAGCAGGTGCTTTTGGTGGGTCTAGGCAAGCCGTTGCCCAAGCACTTGCTGGAGAAGGCCTGCAAAGACAACTTGGCGACATACAGGCTGTAGGTCAGCAGAAGGCTTTTGAACAGGCTCAACAACAATTTGGCGCAGACAGAGATGCTAGGTTAGCAGCAGAAAGACAAGGACTATCAGCAGCAGAGAGTTTATCAGGTCAGTCTGCGCAACTTCTTGCTTTAGGTGAGAAAGCAAGAGCAGGAGATATAGAGTCTGCACAATTATTAGAAAAGATAGCTAAAGACAGACAGGCAAGAGAACAGATTGGATTAGATACATCTTATGAGGATTTTGTTAGACAAAGAGATATGCCAAGAGAAGATTTGACATTCTTGTCATCTATTTTGCGTGGAGTGCCTGTCACGCCATCAACAGAATCAACAAAGTTTACACAATACAATCCTGTACAGGACTTATTAGGCACAGGTATAGCTGGTCTAGGATTATATAAAGGAATAACTGGATTATGATGAATGTTTTAGAAATACAAAATGATTTAAAAAATTTTTCTGAAGAGCAGTTAATAAAGGAGATGCAACAGCCTAGCGGCTCTGCTCCTCAGTTTCTTGTGCTATCCGAGCTAAATAGACGCAAAAGAGTTAAAGGCGAGTTTGAAGCAAGACAAGCTAAAAATATGCCTACAGTAGCAGAAGAGGCTGTAGCTGCTGCAGGTGTTCCTCAAGCGGGCATGATGGGTATGTCAGAAGCTATGGCTCCTGCAAGTGTTGAATCAGGTGGCATAGGATCTATGATGCCTAAAACCATGAAGATGGGTGGTGAAGTTGATACTTATGCAGAGGGTGGACTTATAGAAGGTATAGCTGATAGTGTAAGTCAAAATGCTGAGGCTTTACAAAATATACAAGCGGCCACACTAGAAAATGCAAAGATGTTACAAGATCGACAAAATACATCTGTGGCTCAAACACCATCAACTTCTCCTTTGCCATCAGCGGTTACCACAATGCCTACAAGACCCTTTCCTATGCCTAGACCGCCTTTTGGTGGCGGCATAGGTGGTATCGGAGGTAAAGGTGGGCCAAGAACACCGCAAAGGCCTTTTAACAGAATGCCTATGAATAGATTTGGAGTGCCTCCACAGCAAAACTTAGGAACAATGACAGCAAGACTTGGAACTGGAGGTTTAGGGTTTGGTGAATATGCACGAAGAGCTTTTGGTGTACCAGAGCCTCAGTCTATGGCAGAAGGTGGTGTTATTAGAGCGCAGTCTGGCAGATTTTTTGATTCTACTGGCAGACCTACACAAGAGCTTATAAATGCTATGATAATGCAAGAAAGTGGTGGAGATGTAAAAGCAAGGGGTAGCTTAGATGAGGTTGGCTTGTCACAAATTAGACCATCTACAGCTATTATGCCGGGATATGGTGTAAAATCTATGTTTCCAGAGCTTGAAAGCCAAATAGGCAAAGGCAAAAAATATGCAACAGCTAATGAGGCATATGCAGATAATAAAGAGATGGTTGATGCAAAGCTAGAAGATGGTGATACATCTAAAAACTTTATGGAAAATTTGCTTACAGGCTATAGAAAAAACACCGATACTGATGCAGGCGCTGTATCTGCTTACAATGTAGGATTAGGTGGGTTAAAAAATATTAAAAATCCAGCAGATTTTAAGTATTTTACAGAAGTTGCTAGTAAAATGAAGCCAGCTGAATACGATGACACTCCTATAAAAAGTGGTATTATGTCTGCTGAAGCAGCGACTAATGATGATAAAAAAAGAGTAGATGGCAGGAGTGGATTTGATAAGTTTTTTAATATTATACCTACACCTGATGATTCTTTATCTGGTTTTGAAAATATGTTGGAAACAGATCCAGACAAAAAATTTCTTTTTGGCGAAAAAGGCATTGATAAATTAAAAAAACAATATAAAGATAGAATAAAAGAAAGAAATAACCCTGATATCAAAAGAGTTGATGGTAGAAGCGGTTTTCAAAAAGCATTTAATATCATACCTGAGCCAGAAGATTCATTAAGTGGATTTGAAACAGTTAACATGGGTTCACCTGCAGACGCTACAAATAAAGAAAAAGCAGAAACAGAAGCGGCCTTAACATCGGCAGCAAAAAAAGAAGCACCCGATGCGCCTGAAGAAAAAACACAATTAACATCTTTAGAGCAAGAGTTGTTAAATAGACAAAATCAACTACAAAAAGATAGAGACTTTGATAGATATATGGCGCTTGCGCAGGCAGGGCTCTCTATAATGGCATCCGATAAGCCAACACTAGCAGGTGCTATAGGGGAAGGTGGCACAGCAGGTCTAACAGCCTTTAAAGAAGCACAAGAAAGATATCAAGAAGGATTAGATGATGTTCTTAATGCTAGAGTTAAATTAGCAAGTAAGAAAGGCGGATTAACACAAAAAGACGCTATATCTGCTATAAGTTCTATTGACTCAGATATTGCTAAATATAGAACAGAAATAGCTAAAGCAATAGATCCTAAAGAAAAGAAAGCAATAATAGATGCAATAAGGCAATTAGAGTTTCAAAAAGAAAGGTTATTACCTATAGCGGGTTTTGACAGATTAAGTGTAAATGTAAGTGACAGTGCAGCTAAATAAAAGTTAAGGTTAACAAATGGGAACATATAACACATTTAGTAGAGTTACTGGTAAATCTTACCCCTTTATTATCGATGGTGACACTCCAACACAAACCGAAATGGCTAGAATCACTCAGATTTTGGCACAAGAAGAAGGTTTGACTACAGAGCAGGTAGAACAAGACCAAGGTAATTTATTCACAAGAAATATAGGTAGAGGTATAGATACCATACAGCAAGCATATGGCTCTGCTGTAGAAGGTGTAGGTGAGTCTACAGGTCTTGATTTTCTTAAAAACTATGGTGCTTCTATTGTAGAAAATAACAGAAAAGAGCTAGAAGAAAGTCAAGAATCAGCCAGACAGCTAGATGATATAAAAGATGTAGGTAGTTTTTTTGATTATGCAGGCGCTACATTAGGATCGCAGGTTCCACAACTTGGTAGCACACTTGCTGGTTCTGCTGCGGGTTTTTTGGTTGGTGGTATTCCCGGATCTATAATTGGCGGATTAGCTGCTAATTTGCCATTTTTTTATGGATCTAACAGAGAGGCTCAAAAAGAAGAGGTTGCAGCAGGCAATAGAATAGAAGTGTCTGAGGGAGCTGCGGCATTAACAGCTATACCTCAATCAGTTTTAGATATAATTGCAGATAAATTTTTAATTGGTGGGTTTACAGGCAAGCTAGTTGGTGGTGGTGGCCTGTTCACAAAAGGCGTAAAAGCTGGTTTTAAAGAAATTGGTAAGCGTGGTGCAGTTGGAGCTGGTAAAGGTATAGTTATGGAAGTGCCTACAGAGATTGGGCAGCAAGTATTAGAAAGATTCCAAGCTGGTAAAAGCCTAACAAGTAAAGAGGCTATTGATGAATACAAAGAAGTTGCTGCAGCCGCTGCATTAATAGGTGGCACCGTGTCTTCTACAGGGACCATCATATCAGGCAGTAGAGATAAAAAACCATCTAAAGACGAAGAGCTAAATAGAGATCAAGCAAATGGGGCGCTACAAACACAGCAACAGATTAATAATGCAGAAAACTTTTTAAATACAAAAGGATTACCAGCCCCCACTACTTCACCAGCAAATGTGCAAGATGATACTGGCGTAGCAGACTTAGAAACTGAAGACAACAAAGTTGTTGATAGAGAAAGAATATCTGCCGCAGAACTACCGTTTTTCCAAAAATACACTAAAGCCTTAGATGCTGTTAAAAAAGCAGGTAAAGTTAATCCTACTATAATTAGAAATGCTATAAGAGAAGAAGGCAGAAAGATACCTAAATTAGAGGTTGATGGCATTATTGAAGAAATGTCTAAGCGTGGTGAAATAAAACCTACAGGCAAAAATAAATTTGAAGTAATGCAAGATGACTTAGATACATACAAGTCAAGAGCCGCTGCTTTAAAATCTAAAGCAGATCAAATAATAGAAGAAAAGAAAGCTATACAGAAGATAATTGACGATGCCCCTCCTATACCTGCTGTAGATGCAGATCCTGTTACACTAGAAACAAATAGACAAAGATTAGAGCAAAAGAATCTTGAGTATGACAATGTAATTGAAGAAGCGATGATACTTGAGAGAGATGCTGCTGATTATATTAAACAAAGGTACGGCACCACCGATGTTAAAGGGACCACAGACCAACGAGTGGCAATAGAAAATCCTGTAACTGCTAGTGCAGTTATACCTGATTTAACTGCTAAAAAGAGCTTTGACGTAGCAGATAACAAAAAACTTACAGATAACTACATGAGTAAAAGAGATGTGGTTATGAAAAAGTTGTCTGACAGGATGAAAGCTATTGGGTTAGGTGATGTTGTATTAAGACAAGAGAATATACTGACTGGTAATCCTAACGAGTCACCTACAGAAGCATTGCAAAAGGGTCAGATCTATGAGGGTTACTTCCAAACAGAGGGCGGTAAGCCAACTATAGCTTTGGCTATGGAAATATATGATCCTAATCTCACAGACGCAGAGCTAGAAGCTAAGATAGGCTCTGTATTAAATCACGAAGTTATACATGCTATTAAACGTATGGGTTTGTTTAATGCTCAAGAATACAAAACATTAACTGATGCAGTAAGCAAACGTAAATATGTTGTTATTGAAAACGGCCAGCCAGTTGAAAGGCAATATTCATTTTTAGATAGAGCTGAAAGAATGAACCCTGATTTGACAGCAGAGGGTAAAATAGAAGAAGCTATTGCTGAGATGTACAGAGCATACGCTGATGGCAGAATAGTTGTTGGTGGCAAGCCTAAGACCCTACTACAAAAAATTACTAAGTTTATTAAGTCAATATTTGGCGCTCATGAGGATGTGGGTATAACAGATGTAGATCAGATATTCGAAAATATCGGCACTACAGATCAAGAAAAACAAATAGGCAGAAGAAAAAGAGACCCAGAAAGTGTTATGGAAAGGCAAAATAGCCTTCTTAATACACAAGCCAGTCTATCAGACCAGCTTACTGGTGATGTAAAGCCTAAAGTAAGGCCAAGCAGAGCTATCCCAAAAAAAGTAAAAAGAGCTTATAAGTTATTTGTACAAAGAGCAGATGGGCAATTAGTACCATTATTCGTTAATGCAGCAGATCCTATACCTATTGGTCAGTTTATAGAAGCTGATTTTCCTACTGCCACATTTAGGGGCAGACCAATTACTGGTAAAGGTCCAAATAAAAAACTTGGCACAGAATCTTTTTATGTGCCAACAAAAGGAGCAGAGAGAACTAAAGGTGAAGCTAAAAGAGATACTGGCACAATGGTATCTATATCTTCAGAGCAGGAAAGACAAAAACTTATTGCAGAAGGTTATATAACAAAAGCCAGTGGAAGAACTGAACTTAATCCATATGGTCAAGTTAGGGCGGTTGCTGCACGACCCGGGTTCCACGCAAGCGTTAAAGCGTATGCACTACATTTAGGCCCAGAAGATCTGCAAGTTACAAAAGAAGAAGCAAAAATATTAACTGATTTAGGTATGGTTATTAAGCCTAAAAAGGGAAAACTCTTTGTAAAGCGTAGAGCAGAGGATCAGGTGTTTGCCGAAGTGTCTATGGCAGATGATGTAGATTATCAAACACAAATAGATGCATCAGACAGAACAGATATAAATGATAGAGTGCCATTAGGTGGTAGCTATGTGTATGCAGACGGTCAAGCAAAACAAGACTGGTTAGTTGGTGGTGATATGCGTATTGATAGAGTATTATCAAGGCAAGAAGCACAAGCCATAGCACAAAGTCAAGGTGTAAGAGATTTACCATACAAAGCAGAGGTAGAAGAAATATTAGGCAGAAAGCTATCTAGTGAGTTGCCTGCTGATACAAAGTTTTCTGTTAAAAAGGCAATCACTGATGATATTGCGACAGAAGACTTGTTAATTGTTACTCACAACATTAAACCTGAAGCATTAGTTAAGGCAGATAGACTGGGTGGCATACCTATGCCATCAATAGCAATAACTAAAGCAAGTTTAGGCTTTGAAGGGTTTGGTGACATTTCTTTGATTGGTAATGCTAGAATGGCAGAACCAAGCAGTACAGATCAGGTTTTTAAAAGAGACGCTTACACTACAAGAGCGCCAAGACCTGAAATGGAAGCAACAGACGATTCAATAAAATATATTACAAATCTCAGAGATAAATTAGAAAATGAGTTAATTCAAAAGTATGATTTAGAACCAGTTGGTGAAACACAAGATTTTTTAATTAATGCATTTGGAAGAAATAGGCCACCTAGATCTAGTTTATCAGATTATAGAGAAGAATTAACTGAAGATGTATTAGCACTAAATCAAGATTATGATCCTTTTACTTTTAAAGAAATATATTTAGATCAAATGACTCCAATATTAAGATTAAAATATCTTAATGATATTGGGGCAATAGATAAAATAATTAAATCTAATGCATATCTATACGAGGAAACAACAGATCCAAATGCAGGTAATGAAGAAAAAATAAGTGTTGTTGGCAGAATACTAGATAGTGCTATTGGATTTGGGTTTGATTTTAGAGATAAAATACAAGCGCAATATGATGAAAAATCCTTAAGAGACTGGCTTATAACAGAAAGAGAAAATGCTATAGAGTCTATTAACAAGCCATATGCAAATAAAAAGATGCCTTTAGTTTTGGAGCGTGTTGCGGATTTTGAAACAGGTGAGCGAAAATCAGCTACGTTAGATAATATTGTAAAAATAATGAGGAAAAAGAAAGGTCCTTCACAAGAAAAAGGTTACGAGCTTGCAACTACATTAGGCCCGTTAGCAGCTAGAGTGACACCTAGATTTAAAACATTACAAGAAATAAAAAATAGCAGAGGTAGAATAGATTATAAAGAGTTTGACAAAGCGAAAGGTGAGGTTTCAAGGGCAATTAATTTGTCAGAGGAAGCTCTGTATGAGTTTCTTAGAAACAACCCTACATTACAACAAATAGTTGAAGGTAATGCTGATGGCTACACTGTTGATGATGTTATAAATATTAATGGCATACCTAATAAAATGCTTGCTAACATATTAGAAAAAAAATCAGATTTAAGATATCCAATACGTCAGGTAATTACAGATGAAAGAAAAACAAAATTTATTAAAGAATTAGAAAGAATACAAACAACAGGCATTCCGCAACCCATTTTAGATTTAGTTAATGAAACTGGCAGAAGAATAAAAGCTATGCCAACAGAATATTTTGAAATTAAACCTTTAAGAGGAGTAAAATTAAATGAGTTTGTTGGAGCTTTAATACCTGAAGAAACATCTGCACAAGTTAGACAATTATTAAAAAGAAATATGCCTGATGGTAAGATAGTTGAATATGGCGAAAACAGAACAGAAAAACTAATGGAATTTAAAGATGTTATGTTTTCAAGAAAACAACTTGATCCTAAATTACTTAACCAAAGTATAATTAAAAATTATAAGACTGATGACAGTGGAAATATATTAACAAAATCACAACTAGGTAATGAGAATCCGTTTGTTAGATCAGCGCCTGCAGGTACAGTAAAGTTAGAAGATGCATTACAAAAGCTACAAGACGAAAGAGGTGGCGCAGTTTATGATATTAATAATGCAGAGGATAGAGAAACTG
>Ga0098037_1000915_pt1 | contig 13872 bp, 18 predicted proteins | sample 5_EtaG_FD_75050 | JGI IMG/M metagenome (GOLD analysis project Ga0098037, IMG submission 75050) | Marine viral communities from the Subarctic Pacific Ocean - 5_ETSP_OMZ_AT15132 metaG | ecosystem: Environmental > Aquatic > Marine > Oceanic | place: Pacific Ocean | collected 2015-01-08 | reverse complement strand
GAATAAAAATCAGTTTGACTTGCGTCTGCAAATGAAATTTCAACTTTATCATCAGAACCCATCATAGCAACTATTTGTGTTGCAGGAAAAGCTCCTAAGTCTACATTAGTACCATCATCATGAGCTGTAGTAGAACTACTATCTACTGCAGAAACATGAAACATTAACAATTTATCTCCAATAATTTGTGCCATTTTCTTATGTTTTTATATATTAATAATTATGATTTTTTGAACAATAAGAAACGGTTAGGAGCAAATCCTTCAAAACCTCTCTCAGATCTGTAGTTACACTGTAACGTATCTGTTTGATTAGTTTTGTTTTGTAGGACAGCAGAACCAGTTAGCCAGTGTTCCATCTCACGAGAGTAACCATTTGCAGCTTTGTAACGAATACGTAAAGCAGGAATTTTCTCACCAGAACGAGCATCTTTAGAACTATCCATAGGAATACACATACCGTAACCATTGTAGTTAAAACCAGTAGCTCCTAATAAAGCTGGGTGATTAAATAGGTCGTAAGTTTTCTTGTGGAAAGTGTAACCACCACGAGAGAACGAGTTGAAACCTAAGTTCAACGCCATATCTTTGTTGTTATCAAAAGTACCATAGTTAGCACCACCAGCAGCGTAAGCACCTTGAGAAGCTAATAAGTCATCAATATCTAACGACAAGTTAATACCAGCGTAAAGAGCCATTTCTTTTGCACCTCTAAATTTATCTAAAGATTTTACTGCAGCGTCAAAGTCAGCCATTGTAATTGCAGAAGAACCAAGATCCATAGATTGACCTTTACCTTCAATAAATGGTAAAAGACCTTCAGTTAAATAAACTCGATCTCCTGTATCTACAGTAGCACCTGTTTGATTCACAACTTCAGTTCCTGCACCTGTAGGTCCAAGAACGCAAGCTAATTCACAATAATCTTGGAATCTTTTATAAGTATCAGCCTCACCCTTAAGGTACCATAAGTAACCACCATCAGTTTTAATATAAGTAATATTTGTAGCCTCAGAACCTGTAACTTCAAATGTTTCTTTAATAATTTGAGTATGATTTTGGTAGTGGTGAACACGAGGTGTTAAGCCATCAGGTTGACTAGTACCTTCAGCATAAGCATTACCAATAATTGCAAATTCAGAAGAAGCTAAAGCACCTGAATTAGTAGTACCAACCAACTGAACGTGAAATTCTAAAGCTGTAGTTCTTTCTTGAACTAAGTAAACATTACCACCAGCATTTTGGATTAAGTCACCAACTCTTAAAGCAGTGTGACCTGCTGCTGTATCATCAGCAGAGTTAATAGTCATTGTAGAAGCATTATCAGTACCACCAGCATTATCTGCAATAGTTGCAGTAAAGTTGTTGTGAATAAAATCTTCCTCGTAGTGCTCAAATAAGTTATTTGTACATTCTTTTTTAGCACCATGTAATTCTAAAAGACCAGTAATACCTTGATCACCATATCTTTTAATCATTTGTTCGTCAACATCACGTTTATGTATACCTTGAGCTGCTGTAGTAGTCTCTCCATCCATTCTAGAAACTAAATCGGCAGAACTTACGTAGTTAAACGATGATGCAACTTTTACTGCTGAAGGTGTTAACTTCGCAGCAGCATTTGAAACTGTTGCCATTTTATTTTATTTTTTAAAAATTAAATTATTTTATTTATTCCATATCTCATTTCTGAGCATATCTAAAGTAGTTCTTTGTTTCTGAGGAGCCTCCTGTTTATCTTGTGTAAACGAAGGGTTCTTAATCTCATTAATAACACTTTCTGTTCCTTTGCTTTTATACTGATTAGCTACACCCCTAACAATTTTATCTATATTATTTAAAATGTACATATCTGTATTTAATTTATCAAAGTCCCATTCACCACTTTCATCAACATACTTATCAAAAAAGTTTTCTAGATCAGAATTATGTCCTTTAATCTCTTGACGAGCTTCGTCATCTAGACTATAAACAAATTCATCACCTTTATCGTTCATAGAAAAAGACAAACCTTCTAGGTCATTAACTGTCTCTTCCATTTGAGATAACCATTCTGTCCTTTCTGCTTCAGATGCTTCAGGATTATTACCCTCTACAGGCATAGCATAATCTTTCTTAATCTGATTAAAGTAGTCTCTAGCAGCTTTAGCATCTTTAGTAAGTTGAACCTTACCAGCATTGGTATCCCTCGTGCTATACTCTTTAGAATCTGTTTTATATGTCGCAGCAATGTAATCATTTAACTCAGCTTCAGTTAACTTTGGATTATCTACACGTAGATACTCCTTCATTATTGCGTCATCAGAAACGTTAGATAAATCAACCGACTGAGTGTTTAGGTAATCTTGAACTGTACGACCAGTGTTTTTAACATACTCATTAATAACTTTAAGCTGCTCGCTTGCAAAGTCACTACTTTCTGTTTGTGCACTTGTTGTGTTAAGATCATCAAATGATGTTAGGTCTCGACCAAGCTTCTCGCTAAGGTATTGTAAGACAACTTCATCATCACTGATTTCTTCACCCTCTTGTGGTTGACTAGCTTGAGGTTGTTCCTCAGTGGTAGTCTCTTCATTATTTAAAGAACTATCTTTTGTTGTCAAATCTACAACATTTGATTCTTCTTGTGTTGTAGGTTGATCTTGCTGTTGAACTTCTTCCTGACCTTGATCAGTTGTTAAATCAACAGTATTATTGTTATCTGCTTCAGTGCCGACAACTTCGCCACTAAATGCTTTTGCAAATTGATCTTCTATTCCCATTTTTCCTTAATTTAACTTAAACTATTTTCGCAAATATAAACTTTTTTTATTTAAACACAAATTATTCTTTCTCTTCTTTTTCCTTTTCACCAAGAGGACCTCTGCGTCCTTGTCTCTGTTCTATCATCTGAGATTGATTAACAGCAGACTGTTGTTGAACAGCTTGCCTAACTCCACCTTGTATTGATGCAGTACCTTCTTTACCAAGATTAGAAAGTTCTATTTCTCTTAATCTTCTAGTATGCTGAGCCTGCTCAAATTGTTCTTTAAGTTGGTAGTCAAGTTGTTTTAACTGCATGTCTGCTTGAGCTTTAGCTTGTACTCTTGCTTGTTCTATCTGCATTTCTGCCTGCAATTCTTGTTGCTTAAGCTGTGCAGCTTGTTGTGCTGACTGCTGTTGCAATTGAGCATTTTGTTCTGAAGCTTGTTGAGCCATAGTCCTTTGCTCTTTTTGATATTTAGCCCTTCTTAGAACAAGCATTTGATTAGCCATCTTAACATTTTTAACAGATCGTATAGCTATAGCATCTTCAAGCCTAAGTTCTTTTTGTGCTATAGACACTTGAATATTTTGTTCCATTATCTGTTTTTCCTCTTCATCTGGTGCTATATCTAATGTTATACCAAACTCATGTATAGACAATTTCTTCATCATGTTTATACTATTCATAGAAGAATCACCTATCACATTAACGTACATACCATGTAACCCTTTAAAATTTACTAAGTCTTGCATTCTTATAGTAATACTTTGAGATACTCTTTTTGTAACATTAAGATAAGCATCATTTATATCTCTTGTAGCATTATTAGAAGCTAACAAAGCTAACTTTTGTACACCAACAAGTGCTTCGCTAGATGGTTTAGAAGCGTCTCTTGCTTCATTAACACCAGTAACATCACGAATCATTTGAAGGTTATGTTTATACACATTTATTAAAGTTGCAAAATCACGACCTATACCATTTTCTAATTCTTGAATAGGCATAGCATTTGTCATGTTACCTTCATCATCCATTCTACGATAATAAACATTACCAGTTTGATCGTATATCTCTTGAAGTTCCATAGGAGTAAATGTTCCTCCATCACCTTTAGATACGTTTTCTAAAGCACCAACCTCAAAGGCTGCACCTTTAGGTCTAGCTTTAGCTAATACGTGTTGTATTTTAAGGTGTGCTAACTGTATCTGGTCAGCAAAAGGAATCATTCTGTCAACTAAAGAACGACTCTTCATTTTATAAAGGTTTGGCTGGTATATTATATAAGATAGTTTTGTCTCAGCTAAGTTAGACTTAGGTCTGGGCATATCTTTCATTAAACCATAATTAAATATATAATCTGTACCAGCAATATACTTACCTGTATAAATAACCTTTACTGTAGAGCCAATACTTTCTCTTTTTGTTTTAGATTTCTTAGGTTGTCTATAGTTAGAAGGTTTTTTGTTTACAGAATAACCTCCATGTTTATTTTCTTTTTTCTCGTAATTTAAAGAGTGACTAGTAATAAACTCAGCATCTAAAACATTTACACTAAACTTGTCATAATCATAAGTTTCAGCACCATTCTCATAATAAGCAGTAGTACCGTAATTCATAGGATTATTATTTTTCCCAGCATACTGTTTAGCTATATTAATATAATCATCTTCGCTAAACTCATCACCTGCTTGTTGTTTTAAATCAGCAATAGTCATAGAATATATTTCTCCAGCGTGACGTATATTTTTATAATCTGGTTTAGCAGAAAAAGAAGTAATAAGATTTTCAGGATCAACGTGTCGTATCTTAACACCTTCTGTTTTAGACATCTCTGTTTTAGCTGCACATATACCTAAAACAACAAGATCACGAATCATATATCTTTTAATGTTTTCGTAATCATTTATATCCATAGTGTATTCTATAGCTTTTTCTAAGGCTATTTCTACAGACTGTTTATAATTCATAGCCATGTACATTTCTATCTCTTCAGAACTTTCAGCAACAAAGTTATCATTTGTTAACTTCATGCCAGTCTTGTCCTCAATCTTTGCAATAAGAGGACTCATCATCATGTCAGCGTACATCTTTTTCTTTTGTTCATGTCTTTCGCTAGTAGCAACAGGATCTATAGACTTAGCTTTAACATCATAGTCTTGATTAACCATACCATTAACAATTACATCAACAAATTTAGGAACAATAGATACAGGACTCCAATCAATATTAAGATATGAAGAATCTCCTTCTACGTCTAGTAAGTCTTTATACTTACCAACATCTTGATTACCCTCAGCATAAGCTCTATTTTTAACATAACGCATCTTTATATCACGAAAATAAACATCAGCATTGTTATGCCACTGATAGTACATAGCTCTAAAATATTCAAGACCATATTCTTTAGTAGCTTTTTCTTCGTTTGTTGCTAAGGGTGATGGATACCCATTTAATTTTTTCTTATCCTCATTAAATGTCATGTTCTTATTTTTTTACTTGACATCCCCTTATTACTATATTTTTTTACTAAAGGAGACGAAATCTTATATTCTTTTTTAGGTCTAATATATTTTTGTGCAGCTAATAAAGCTAACGATGACGATATTGTTGCGTCATATTTTGTTCTATTATCTATCTCGAACCTACTCCAATCATCAAGAAGCGTATTAAAAAAACACCTGCCTACCTCACCAGTATCAACATTATAACCTACATGATCGTATATATATGTTGCTACTGCTTCTGCCTGAGCATTTATTACTGCAGCTCCAGATCCAGGTATTCCTTTTGTTTTTTGCTTTCCTCGACTCCACTCTGTATGTGTCATATCTGGTCTATCCATTAGGTACTCGTAGTAACCTCTATTCTCAAAGTACTTAAGTATTCCTACTTTGTTATTCTCTACTAACACCTGACACCCATAAAAAACACACATCTTAATCATGTCTTCGTAAAATATTTCTGCTTTAGGTGGTCTGTTAATGTACTCACACACAAACTGCATAGACGCATCACTTCCCATACTAAACTTATGAAAAACATGAGCAGCAGCATCAGATCTCCTACCATCAGTAGTGGTGTCATGATCATAAGGGTCACAGCCTGCAACCAAACTGTCTGACCTTCCAGGAAATTTTTTATTAAATCTAGAAGATATAACGTTTTGATTTTCACTTTCTGGAACCCAGGTAATTTCCCACTTCCCTTTTCGATGAGGTATCCACATAACCTCGCTATCTTGTACGCCATTTTTCCAAACAAACTCTCCTCTTGTTGTAGGGGTGTTATTAACTTCGTTATAATCCATCTGCTGATAGATTCTCTCGACATCAAATATACAACTTTGTGTGTCATTTCTAAAGGCTTCCTCTACAGTAAATGGAAACTGTCTTTTAAACTCTGATAACGATGTAGTATCATTCTTTAAAACGTCTCTCCTGTTCTGTATATAATCTCTAGCTCCAACATCAATATTCATCTCGTCAATACCCATCACAGGTTTCTCTGGAGTATCTATTACAGAGTATCCATACTCGTCTATAAAGCCCTCTAGATTATCGTAAGCAGGAATAAATAGCTTATATAACCCACTCTTAGTTCTACCATTTAAATCTTTCTCACCCATATTAGAGTCGTAGAATATATCTTTAAACTCTGCACCACCATCCTGTTGTTTATTAGCAGTAGATCCCATCATACACTTTCCTACAACCTTTCTACCAAGAAGTAAACAAGTCTGAGTTACACCCCAGTTCTTCTTTATAGAGTTTTGACCTGTCCACTTACCAGCCTCATCATGAACTAGAAGTTTAAGCTTCATACCATCATAACTATTGTCTGCTGTATTTTTCCAGTCTATAGTAGAGTTCAAAGCTTCAGACTGTTCTATATGTTTCTGATTCTTTGTTATCTTCTTAGCAGGCTCTCTAAAGGCAAGCTCTACACGAGGGTTACTAGAACCATCCTGTATAGGTTGAAAAAAGAAAGGGTAGTTCCTATATATACGAACCACCTTATCAGTAAACATAGTCTTGGCATCAGAACCAGTTTTAGACAGTAATCCAAAATTACTATCGTAAACCTGAGTAGCCTGATTGACTATCTCACTACTAGCCATATAAGAAAAACCACTACGTCTATTCTTAAGGAAACACATTCCATAAGAGTTCTTGTCGTTTTTACACGCTTCCCAAAAAATAAAGAACGTTCTGTTAGCATCCCTGTAATCAGGGTAACCAACATCTATTTTACTCCACTGGATAAACATATAATGAGATCCAGTAATATAAGTAGGAACACCGTTATTGTAAAACCATAAACCCTCTCTTCTTCTTCTAAACTCTTCATCTATATAGTCTACATAATCTGTAGCATTCTCCCTTGTTAAACCCTTTGGTATAGCTAGCCTAGTCCATCTCTGTTTTTTCTTAGGCAGGTTATGATACAGTATATCTTTTTTATATCTAGGCTTTTTAGGTAAGACTATCTTCAAGTTATCAAACTCTAAAGCGTCTCCCTCGCTTCCTTCAATTAAATATATAGTATCACTTCCTTGCATACCTTTCAGCAAAAGATCCTTTAAAATCTTTTTTCTCTTCTATTAAGGATTCACCTTCCTTGATTCTATCCTCAAGGTTTTTTATTCCTAAAAGAATTTCTTGACAGTCCTCAAAACATTCTCTTTTAGCTTTTATAGCCTGCCTTCTTTTAGCATCATCTTCCTCTATTAAAGGTTTACCTATCTCTTCTATAAGAAGATCTACAGCTCCTTTACTTGCCTCTATTAACTTCTCTAAAGTTTTAAGAGCATAATTTTCATTCTTACCCTTCATAAACACCAAGTACATCAAAGTTACGCATACGAAGAAGTTTTCTTCCATCTATATCCATATCGTACTCAGAGTTCTCACTCCACATAACTCTATCTCCTTTATTAACCCCTTGATCCTTCATCCAGCTATTTAATATAACTGCGTGTCCATGAAGTTGTACTTCAGATGCTGATGATTCTAAAAATATACCAGACTCAGATTGCTCTGGTTCTTGCATCTCTTGTTCCATAAAGTTCCATACACCTACAGGTATATACTCTTCGCCTCTCTTGATAAGGTATATCTGCTCTGAAAAAGCTTGATATATATTCTTCTTATCAGCATGCTTTACAAGGTTTACAGGTGTCGCTATAAAGTGGTGAAACCAAACTTTATCACCCTCCTGTATTCCTGAGTCTTTAGTATCTTGCATTGGTGTCTTATACACCGTACCATACTGTCTCGCTAACTTCATTGGATCGTAAGATGTATCTCTATACAACTCTTTACCATTTAATATTAACGTATCCTCTGTTTCTTTTTCTACTTCTATCCAGTAGATATCTTTAATTGGCTTCATTTTTTTATCTTAAATTTAATTTGTAATCTTTCTTTTATTTAACCTCGTACTCTTCTTCCAGTACTGCAGTGTTATACTCTATCGCTGTGGGTTGAGAGAAAAACCTTTTCCAAGGTCTTGAAAACTCTTCTTCGTCTTTCTTTATATACACATCATATACTACCTGCTGATGTTTATACCACGCAGCCTCATCTTGTATAATGGCTGTCACCTCTAGTGAACCTCCTAGCATTTTTTGACCTACCTGATAGGTTAAACCTTGCTTTAGATCCCCTATTGTTATCTTTCTTATAATAGGGTTTATCGCTTCCATATTTATTTAATTTAAATTTAATTACGCTAACGTTCTTGATATTTTAATAAAGTGAATATACAAAAATGGTGATGCTGCTGATAAAGCTTGAAGACCAACTACTGGAACTAAACCTGTTCCAGAAGTCATAGCTAAAGACTTTGTTGTAGCTACAGATTGAGTTGCTCCACCTGCAGTTGCAGAGGTTACTAAACCATACTGAACACCATTTACAAAAACACTAATTTTTCTATTTTCATCAAAAGATAACTTTAATCTATAAACACTATTAATAGCAACTGTTATCCCTAAATCTGTTACATAATCTGTTCCACCTATACTGTATACAAAATGAAGATTACCATTTGTTGTTAAATCTCCTAAATCATCATCAGTAGCGTATAAAAAGTAAGCTTGATCTACATCTGTAGTGTAAAGACCTGTAGTTGTTAATTTCATTCCAGCCCATATAGCTTGATTTGCAATAGAACTAGAGGTAGATATTGCTACATTAAGCTCTGTTTGATATTGAGAGAAAAAACTTACATTTCTCCATGGAGATATATTTACAAGATCTGTACCGTTACCCTCACTTGAAATTTTAGGATGAAGTATAACTTGATCATTATCTGATCCTGAAGCAAAAAAACTTATACCAGGTTGAGTCCCAGCATATCTTAGATTACTATCTTTAACATTTGTACCATCTGATGCCCAGTGATCATTAGAATCAATATGTGGATCTACTGTAACTTGAATTGTAAAAGTCATAGAAGCAATATCTACACCACCATTAGATATTCTAATCTTACAGTTACCATTTGCTATATCGTAAGCTATCACATTAACCATAGCATTATCAACTACAGTAGCACTTGTATCAACTAAAACTGCTAAGACATGAGACTTAGCATGTATCATATCATTAGTAAGAGTAAATTCTTGAGAGTCATTAGCTGCCAAGTCATTAGCGTAAGTGGTAATCCTAACGTGTTTAGTATGACTAGTCACTGCATTTGTAGCACTAGTATCTTGAGTTTTCTCAGTATCTTGAATATCTTGATAAGGTATACTGTGAAAGTACTCATCAAGAAAATATCTATCCTCTGACTGAGATAAATTACCTGTAATACTTACATTACCAGATTTATCAATAACCATAGAGTTAGAACCAGAAGTTCCAATAGTTAAAGAATCGTTAGAATGATCATAAGCTATCTTACCAACATCATTATCATTAACGTCTCCAAAAAATATATTACCACTTGATGAAGCTCCTGATAGTATTGATAATCCAGAAGCCCCTGAACTTTCTAAAGTAGCTTCATCTGCTGATGAGTGTGATGTTACAGCACCTGCTGATGTAGACATTATATGAAGTAAACCATCAGGACTAGCTCCACCAGTACCAATACCTACTTTTAAAAACTCAACTTTATCAGTAGATAATCTCATAGAAAGAGTATTACCTGAACCACTTTGAACTGATCTTAATGTAGTATTAGATATTTCGTTTTCAGATTGAAGTATGTTTTTGTAAGTAGACGATATTGATTTACCTTTTAATGAAGCCATCTTATTTTTTCTTTATTTTCTCTATAGACCTACCAGCAAAGTAAGCCCCATATACTGTTATTAATAATGTTTGATATATAGGAATATAACTTTCTTGAATTACAAAACCTCCTACATTACCATCAAATACTGACAAAACTACAAAAATTGCAGTTAAAAATATACATATTAGTGGTCTAATGTTTTTACTAAGCCAGTTATCAGACCTCATGTCAGCTTCCCATCGCTTTGTGACTTCTTGTTGTGCCTGAACTTCAGCTTGTATAAGAACTTCCTCCATAGCTTGTTTAGCAGCTAATCTTTCCTCGTCAGATGTAGACAAGTTGTCAACTACATTTCCAAGCTTTTCAATTACTCCTCCTCCTAAAAAATTTAATAACTTACTCATTACTCAAATACTTCTATTAATTCTTTTTTATTCACTAGTGGTGACCATTTAGTTTTTAACCTAGTAGCTTTTACTACGTGATTATCTATCCAGTGATAGTTTCCACCTCTAGGTTTATTCATTAGTAGGTTGTGATACTTAAAGCCATGCTTGTCTAACCAATCAACAGTAACATCTCTAACCTCATCTGTTCTTGACGTAAAAAAAGTAATGATATGACCCTGGTCATACCACTCGTTAATTATGCTTAAAGAATCTAACCAAGGCTTACAAGTAACCATTCTTTCAGGTTCTTCGTTAGGAATATCATCTGTGATAGTACCATCAATATCTATAAGGTAATTTTTTATATTACTAGGTAGTATCATTATATTATATTTATATCAGGTGCGTACTTATAGGCTGTGTCTCCATCATCGTCCTTATATGCTATTAATACCTGCTTTCTATTGTCTTTTTCTTTAAGAGATAAATGAATCCAAGAATAATCAAACTCGTTAATCATCTGGTCAAATTCTAAACCACTCTCTAAAACCCAATCATATATGATCTTGTTGTTCATCTGCCCCATCTCCCAAAACTGGAGGTCCAGTGCCTCAGCTTTGCAGTGCTGCGATTTAGAACTTCCACCAATTGCACGATTAAGTGCTTGGGAACGATAACCACTAGTGATCCTAATAGGACCCAACTGGTCACGCATAGGCTGTACAAGATTAGATATAATCCTTTGCATATTTTCCAGATGTTTTTTCGTTGGTTCATTGCTAATTCCTAATCTTTTTGCTGTATTACTTCTAGTTATTTCTGATAATACAAAGTTTTTACTTAGCCTCATTATTATAAATTATATATTTTTCTTTTAACTTCTTTTATGTCTTGATTAATATTTTCAATATCTTTTTCAATTTCTTCAAATTTTTCTAGTAGTATTTGATTTTTTAAATCAAGTTCAATTCTAGTTACTGTAGGTTCTAAAATTTTAGGTAATCTTTTTGCTTCTTCTATATCTGATTGAAGAACAATGTACTCTCCTACAAGAAGGACTAAACCTGCCCCTATTGCAAAAAAAGTTTTTACACTTATCTTAAAAGTTTGGTCTTGTATTTCTTTTTCTTCTTTTTTTACTGCCATTTTTTTACCTCCTTAACTATCTTAATTACAGTAAAAATAAAAGCAGCCCCTAAAGATAAGACTTGCAATCCTTCGTGTATATCTGTCAAAGAAAGTGATAATGCCCATGCGTTAGCTAATATTATTTCAGTTGTGTCTCTATCTAACATTTCCATCTTCTTCTAGCTTGTCTTATTCTTGAGTTAGGATCGTTTTGAGTCTTTTGACTACTTCTTTTTAACTGTCCTAGAGATCTAGCACAGTAAGATTTTCTTCTTTTAGCTGCCTTACTACCAGGCTTTACTTTTCCTGTTACAGCAGTCTTAAGTTTGCTGCCAGGGTTAGCTCGTCTGTAAGCCTTAACACCTTTTGCTGTCATACCTGCACCAGACTTTGTAGGTCTAAAGTTACCAGACTTAATGCTAGTCTTTATACCCATTCCTTTCTTTGCCTTCTTTACTGCTTTCACTTTTTTATATCTAGATACTCTACCTTTTTTGTTCTTTTCTTTTTGTGCTCTACGTTTTTCTGCTGGTGTAAGCTCACTCCATGTTGATGGTGTGTCTTTACTAATCCTCTTAGTAGGACGAAAGGTGTTCTCTCCTCCAGAGTAATCTTTCTTTCCTGAAGGTGTTTTCCAGTTTTCTTTAAACCACCTCTTAAGGTTCAGCCCTGCTTTTGTTTTTCTTATAGCCATACACCTTAACCTTTTTTCTTTCTACACTTAGCTATAGCTCCAGATGCGTAAGCACTAGGAAATACTTTGTAACTTGCTTTTACTTTATAGTAACAGGCATCTTTTACAGATCCACCTTTCTTCATGGTCTTAACCTTCTTACCTCTTTTACTTCGCTTTACAGCTTTGCAAGTACAACCTTTATGCATTATTTACCTACTTTTTTCATTGCTACCTTGTGAGCTTGAGTGAAAGTTTTACCAGACAACATAGCCTTCTTCATAGAAGCCATATGTTTGGCACTATGGTGAACTGAGTGTTTTTTCATAGTTGCTTTTTGTCTATCTGTTAAAGTCTTTTGTCTCTTAACTGCTTTAGCCATATCTTATTTTTTAGCAAACTTTTCTACACCTGATATACCAAAACAACCAAGTACAACCCAAACAAAGGAGTTGTAAACATAGTCATTTATTATCAAGTGATTACCTATCCATCCTGTAACAAGGTCAGCTACCATTATAAGGCACATAATAGCAAAGGCTATAAACCCTACTATAGCTTTCTCATTCCAGTTGTTATCGTCTTTAAATATTTCCATATTAAATATCGTACTCTACGTTAAATATGAATAGAAGCTGGTTAGCTAAGAATAATTCCTCATCATTCGCTACAGCGTGAGTTGTTACAGCTTCAAAAACAATAGAGTTTGTACTTACAGATTTAATAACTCCTACTACGTTTGCTGAAGAGTCGCAAACAGTATCACCTACCTTAAAGTGTAAACCAGCAGGTTGACCGTCTACTGCTAAAGTGTCAGAAGCTCCTAAAGTTACAGCTCCATTTACAATAACCCCAGTAGCACCATCAAAAGTTGGACTGTCAGGAGTAATAGCAGAAAAATAAACATTTCTCTCTCCTGATTTAGGAGTTAAGAAAAGTGGGTATTGAGAAGTAAAAGTTGCCTTCGTAGAGTTTATCCCAGATATTGTAAACTCGTCAAAATCACCTGATGAAGATGTGTTGTCAGCACTTAAGCTTTGTCTGTAATAACCTAAAAAAGATTCTGCTATTGGAGCAAATTTTACAGATGCTGTAGCATCAACGGTTCCAATGTCGGTTCCATTATCGTTTAAAAAAATCATTTCAAGTTCAGCATCAGCAGGATTTAAATTAGCATGATTCACTACAGTAATACCTCTAACAGCACAAGTTCCACTGTAAGGTAATTCTATTTCTGCATTATTAAAAACAACATCACCAGCATCCATTGCTGTAAAGTTTGTTAAAACAGGGGAAACTTTTATTTGTTTAAAAGGCATAATATTTTTATTTTAAAATTTTATTTTATACGCAAATGTAATGATAATTTTTTAATTATTATAAATTTATTATCTTTGACCTAATTTAATCTAAGCAAATGAGGAATTATTTGAAGTATCTTAGCGATACCATGTACTCCTTTCAAAGTAAATACGATCTTACAAATAACCAACTAAGATTCCTTATTTTCATAAATGATGAGAGGGGATCTTTTACAAGAAGATTTATAAGGAAAAACATCTACATGAGTTTTAACTTTTTTGATGAAAAATTTCCTGATCTTGTAAAAAGAGATTATATATTCGTGTTTGAAAAACGACTCTGGAACTCAAATCAACCTAACCAGTATCGTGTTACTAATAAATCTAGAAGGTT
>Ga0098037_1000905_pt1 | contig 13992 bp, 20 predicted proteins | sample 5_EtaG_FD_75050 | JGI IMG/M metagenome (GOLD analysis project Ga0098037, IMG submission 75050) | Marine viral communities from the Subarctic Pacific Ocean - 5_ETSP_OMZ_AT15132 metaG | ecosystem: Environmental > Aquatic > Marine > Oceanic | place: Pacific Ocean | collected 2015-01-08 | reverse complement strand
GATGTCCACCGTGCCACATGGATAAAGCGTCGAGGCACTGGCCGACTCGTAAGTCAATCTCGCCATCTCCTTGCTAGAATTCTCTGAGGGCTCTAGACTGGACCCACCTTCCTCGATTATTTTATGACTTATGGAAGGCTTAACCGTGTTTATACTCACTTGTCACAATTATTATATTGAAGTTCCTTTTAGTCGGGATGAATTATTTCATTGAGATCTGTATTAAATCCCATAGGAACTTTCGTATCTTCTTTTGTCTTCTTTGCTTTTTCTTCAAGAAAGCTTAAAATTTTTAGCTGATCTTCAATAGAAGCATCTTCCCACTCCCTTCTTACTAGATCAAATTTCTTCTTCCACTCAAATAAAGCAGTTCTAATTTCTTCGTATGTTACTTCGTCTTCCATTATGAATGAGGAGGATCAATTCTCTGCGAAGGAGGGGTTGCAGGAGTAATTTGTTCTTCTTCAGTAGCTTTATCGCAGCTAGCCATTAACAATGCAGCAGCTCCTATACCTGCTCCTGACATCCAGCTTAATGAACCTTTAGGAGCTTTTTTCTGAACATCATGTTTCATTTCCATATAACTCTCTTGATGGTATCCTCTTTCAAGTTCAATACATCTCTTGAGAGATATAGGAGCGTAGTCTCCTATGATAAAATGTTGACCTACAATAGTCTTACCAATAGTAAAATGACCTTTATAGATTATGTTATACAATCTAAATTTTAAGCAAAGTGAATGAATTTTGTTTTTCATAAAATTATGAGCAGTTTAGTTTATAAGGTACATGCTCAGGTCCTTTTATTTATTATTGTTGTTGGAATATTCCGTATGTTTTTTCGTTCGTCCGCTGGGTCGACCACCAGTTTCAGAACTAAGAAAGAGCCTGTCTCAAACCTTCCGAGAATCAGCGGCCCTTTGGTCACTGACGGGATTCGAACCCGCATCTTTCTCTTTCCTACTATTATTATATTGAAGTTCCTTTTTTTCTCTCCTCTTTATTTTATCTACGTCATCTTTTATCGTTTCTCTAAGTTCTTTACATATATCGTAAAGCTTAGGTAGATAAACAATATCGTCATCCATATATTTTACTCCATTTTCAAGATAAGCTAATAGTAAATCTTGAAGAAAAAAATGCGCATCTCCAATATGACCTCCTAAAGCTAATCGTTCAAACCGGCTTGCGTGTCTTTTGTTTCTTCTTGTCATTGTTATCTATTCTTCTTTGCTCAGCTTTGTTTATTTCGCTTTGCATACACATTTTATTATACTCACAAGTATTAGGAAAAATACAACAATTTTTTACTAAACATTTCATTACTTTAATAATTTCACCTCAGCCGGTGTCCATATTCCATTTACTCTAATCATATATGGAACCGTAGAACAATTAGTAGAGTTATCTGCCATTGCTGAATAAGGATATGTCATCATTATATCTCTATTCAGTTTATCTATTTTAGAAGCGCATGAACTAAGAAGACAGCAAACTACTAAACTACTAAGTCTAATTCTTTTTTTACTAAACATGTTACCTTTCTTAAAGTTTTAGCTTCTATCTGGCGAATACGCTCTCTCGTTATTTCGAACGCATCAGCAACTTCTTCTAAAGTCTTCTTAACTCCATCAGTCATTCCAAACCTCATCTGAAGAACAGTAAACTCTCTTTCAGTCATATCCTCTACTGCAGTTATCAACCTATCTTTATACGAACCTAACTCTATTGACTCAGGAGTTTCCTCCCTCTTATCTTCAATAAAGTCGGCAATAGTAGTATTACCTTCTGACCCTACAGGCGTATCTAATGAAATAGGATGCATTGCAGCTTTAAGAATACTCTTCACCCTTGCAAGAGGCATACCAATTTCTTCAGCTATCTCTTCTGCAGAAGGTTCTTTACCACCAGCTTGAAGAAGCTGTCTTTGTACTTTGAATATCTTATTCATAGTACTAATCATATGCATAGGCACTCTTATAGTTCTACTAGTATCACCTACACACTTAGTAATTGACTGACGAATCCACCAAGTTGCATAAGTAGAAAACTTATAACCTCTCTGATATTCAAACTTTTCGACGGCTTTTAGAAGACCTAAATTACCTTCTTGAATAAGATCTAAGAAAGCTACACCTCTATTATTATACTTCTTAGCATTAGATACAACAAGCCTTAGATTAGCTTTAATCATATCAGACTTAGCTCTCTCAAGTCTTTTAAGAATCTTCTTCATCGAAGTATTACCCTGTTCACTCATCTCGTTATACCATTGATCTAATACTGATTGCTTTATATAAAAGCGATTATAGATCTTAATAGTACGCTTAGACTCTAAAGTCTTTAACAGGTGAGGAAGGCTCTTTAAATAAGTAGACGTACCATCTACTACTTCATCCATTCTTACTTTACCAGATAAAATATCGTTACCGATATTTACGTGACGTTCATAACAACTATCGTCTTTGAACAATAAAGCTTTAGCTCCATTTTGCGCTTTTTCAATAGCTTTGAATATCTCTACTTCTTCTTCTCTATTGAGAAGCGGAGTTTGACCCACATTTTTCATATACGAGCTAATTGGATCGCTAGCTCTTCGATTATCTATTTCCACAATAATTAAGTTTAGTTAAGTTATTAGTTACAATACTATAATATAAAGTCTATCTATCTTTAATCAACTAAAAGTTTCAGATATTTTCGGAACTTCTTTAAATTATAGTATTTCTAATAATTATAACATAGTTCCTTTTGTAAAAGGAAATTTCCTTTTACGCGAAAGCGTCGCCCTGCTCTAAGAGCTAACGGCCGGGCGAAGCCGGGCGCACTAAAGAGCAGCCACGCCCTGCTTATTGAGCAAGCTCGCGAATGCGCGAGTTGAAACCTTCTCCCATTTATCGGTTTTACGATTAAGGACAGTAGTTTCATTTCCCACAACTGTAATATTTCCAGCTTCGTCACGATAAAAAGTCGCGTTGAAGTACTTAGGATTCTTAGTTGCGTTCTTGTTGTTTAGCCAGTTACTATCTTTTTTCATATCTTTATTATATCGGGTTTCCTTTTCTAGGATCTTTATTCAGGAACTTTTGTATCAGAAAGTGAATCATCCCAACTCATCTCATTAATAGTTCCTATCACTCCATTATGATGAGAGATGGTTTCAATTTTCTTTTCGATTTCAGCTCCAATATCAGGATGCTCTCCAATTGCAACCTGGTTAGTTAAATATGTTTTAAGATCTGCTTTAGCGATATCAGCTAAAGCTTCGTGCTTCTTCTTAATAGCTTTTAAATGTGCATGCATGATTCTATTTACTTCTGTGCGGGTTTCCTGCAAGCCTTTTTAGATGCAGCCTTTTTTCTATCTTTCATCTTAGTAGTTGGAGGAGGCATAGCATGCCTTACTAGATTTCGTTTCTCTAGTGAATTGGAAGCTAACTTAAATTTCTTTCTCCTCTTCATACTTTTATTATATTAGAGTTCCTTTTGCTTCTCAATGTGAAGCTCCTGTAATAAACTCGTAAGCTTTTTTTGTAGCTCTCTCCTATCTTCTTTTCTTCCTTCATGCTCAGCATATGATACTTCAACTTGAAGGGACGTAATTTGATCGATTAGTTTTTTGATATTAGACATTTTATCTTCCGCAACAGCGCTTAACTGGTTTTGTTCTCTTTATAAATTTAATTTTAATAGAAGAATTATTTTTTTCAATTTTTTCTTTCTTCTTTTTCATAAACTTATTTAATCTTTAGAAAGATAACAAGTAGCTTTAAAAGGAGAATCTTCACCTTTAATATTAGGTAGATACTCTTGAATTAGTTGTTTAACTGTAACTTGAAACTTTTCTCCTTTATTAGGAAGAGAAGCTTCTCCCATTGCCCCAGTAAGATCGCCATCCTTTAGTACTTCTATAGTTATATTGACATCTAGTTTAGTACCTTCAAATAAACTAGGGTAGTATTCATGAAATATAGGTGATGTAACTTCGTAGCTCATTGTTTCTAATTATATTAAAGTTCCTTCTCTTGATCAGCTGATTCGAGGGTAGTTGTGTAAGTTGTAGATTCTCCGTACCTTTTTCCATCAAAAACACAAACAAAATATAAATTTTCGTTACATTCGTTTATTACTTTATGAAACGCGCCATCAGGAATTAATACTACATCGCCAGCTTTGACTGTTAATTCAGTTTCATCAAGTATCATTTTACCCTGCCCGTGAATAAAAAAGTATATCTCTTCTTGCCCAGTATGTGAATGACCTCTAGTTTCTTTTTTAGGCTTTAGAGTTGTAGAGCTTAAAATTAAATTATTTAGCTTTTTGTTATCCTTGAGAATATATGTATCGTTGTCTTTTACTACATCCCCTTCAATGTTGTTTATATCTAAAACTAGAGCTCTAGTTTTATAGAACTCTCTAGTCCAGCCATCATTAAATGGGCTACTTGCATGTATTTCGTTACTATTCATTATGTCTGAGTATATGGAAACGGAGTATTACGTAAAAGAAGTAAATGCATTTGACCGTCTTTTAACTTTATGTCTTTTAATTTATCCTCTTTCATATTTTTTTCAATCCATTTAAACAAAGTAGAGCTTCCATGCCCGTAGTCTCCAGGGAGTTTTCTATAGTCTCTAGTCTGAATTGCTGGAGGATCGCCCCAATGTTTAGGATATTTAGAAGCTTTTTCTTTCTCAACTTTATGTAACTTCCATACAATATACCGCTTAGCTTTATCTCCTAATGCTTTTTCAGCTTCTTTTCTAGTAATATTATCTTTTTCACTATCAAAGGTAACTGTTTGAAATCTAGGTTTTTTTTCTGTAGGAAGAATTTTAATACTTGAAGCTTTAAAAGACTTTTCAAATGCCGCACGGACATATGTATGACAAGATTTTCATGTTACTCCAGACATTTCTAATTTATACGTACGAGCTCCATATGCTACTGAAGCTAGCATTACCATTACCGATACAATAAACGAATTTAATTTCATATTATTATAATATGAACTATTCTACTTAAATCAACTATACTTCTGCTCCTACAAAACCTGGTTGATCACATGGAGGAGGACAAGGATCAGGCGTAGTAGTAGTTGTTGTAGTAGTAGTTGTTGTAGTAGTTGTAGACGTTGTTGTAGTAAGAGGGAATACATCTAAATTGAACGGCACTACAGGAGGTATTGTAGTTCGAGGATCGGGCGGGAGTAATGATGTTACAGGTTCTAATCGTATAAACGGAGGAGGGGGCGGAATTGGCCCCGGTATTAAACATTCTAAAACTTCCACACAATCAATTGCCGGAGGACCTGGAGGAGGGAGGGTAGGGGGGAAGGTAGTTATAGGCGGGGGTACAGATGTCCCAGACTGTGGAGTAGTTAAAGTAGTTATAGGAGGAGGTACAGAAGTACCGGGAGTGGTAGGAGGGGGAGTTGTAGAAGTGGGTGGAGGAGTAGGAGGAGGAGGCGGGGTTGTAACTGGAGGAGGAGATGTTGAAGGAGGCGGGGTAACTGCATCTTCAGTAATAGTTACTGTTCCTTGAAAGCTTTGTATTATTGTAGACTTAAGAACAGATGGATTAAAGTCTATCTCTGAATTAGTATTATTCTCTATAATATTATAGAGGGTAGGAGGAAAAACATCTCCATTAGAGATAGGTACTTCAAAATTATTTTTAGTGTCTACTAAAACTATAAAATTATTTTGATTTCCTCTTCCAAGAATTAAATTTTGCGCGCCGGTGTTATCTCTAATTACTGCAGTTTTGCTAGTATCGTTAACAACTGTTAGTTCGTAAACAAATTCGGGAGGAGGAGTAGTAGCTCTTCTAGTTGTTGGGGGAGGAGGAGTAGTAATCTCTCCAGGCGTTGTAGAAGGAGGTTGAGTAACGTTATCAAAGTTTACCATTATAGTACCTAAGTTACCATCAATGACTGCAGCATTTACAGCTACGTTATCTATTTTTCCTTGATTTCTATTTTCTCTTTCACTAATTATTACTGCTCTAAATGGCTCTAATGATATACTTTGTACAGCTGTGTTAGCTATAGCAGGGTCAATAACAAAATTAAAATCGTTTTCTGAGGATATTAATGTTACAGGATCTGCATCTGAAGCTATAATTTGATTGTTAATTCCAATAGAACTATTACCTTTATTAATAATCTGTAAAACAAACTGTTCTGGAGGAGTAGTAGTAGGAGGTAAAGAAGTTACTCCTGTTGGAGGTCGTGTTGTAGCTTCAGGAGGCTCAGTAGTAACTTCTGGAGGTTCAGTAGTAACTCTAGGGGGACGAGTAGTAGGGGGAAGAGTAGTAGGAGTTAAAGTTGTTGTACGTTTTACTCTTGGACCTGATGATGTAGTAGGAGTAACTGTAGGATTAACTTCTTCATTTAAATTGATTTCATTAACAGTTAAGCCTGTGCTTTCACCAAGAACAACTCTATCAGTTTTGTCAATTAAAAAATTAATATTTTCAATTCCTGCCTTACCTCCAATTAAAGCACCTTTTGCTCTAGTAGAAGCTACAGTCATTAAAACAGTTTCACCATTTATTACTGCCATTATAGGGCTACTACTATCGTTATTAATTAAAGTTTGATGCCATCCAGAGTCTCCTGCCCTCTCCTCTACCTTGTCAATATTAGACTGAAGACTATCTCCCCCATAAAAAACCATATCAGGAGTTCTAGAGTTAGCTAAATTTGAACCAGGAGGAGATGTTAAAAGTTCATTCTCTTCTCCTTGGAGTATTAAGCTATTGAGAGAAAAAATTAGACCCTGCTCTTCTTGGTTTGTAGCCCATACTAAAGAGTCTTCAGGAAAATAGCTAAATCTATTATCAGCGCCGAAGCGAAATAAATCTTCATTAGATACGTTATCTAATAAATCAGAAGGCATTGTCCTCATGACTTCTATTTCAGGAGGAAGGTCACTATCTAACACCAATACATGAACATCATACTGACCAGGTACATCTTCTGTTGCAGCACTTGTACCCCCAAGTATAGATCTTGTGACAACATTATTATCTTTATCAACAAATGCAATTTCGCTCCCGACATTTGGTTTTCGAACGTGATCAGATATAATTACATGCCTTTTAGTTATGGCTACTCCTTGAAGGTATTTAGTTCTAAGCGATGCTCGTGAATCTATACCGTAGGGGCTAATTGCTGTAATCCCTTTTAAATCACTCCCCCAGAATGATGTATTTCTTTCTAACTCTGGTGATCTAAGATGGGGTTTTAATTCTCTAAAACTATAATTGGTGAAGATTTCTTTAGTTTCTCTAGAAGGAGAAAGATCTCTTATTCTATCTTTTATTTCCTCTGTACCTTCTTTAAATAAATTTTCTGTAAGATCTTCTTCACTACTAGATCCTGCTATTATACCCTCACTACTACCTGGGTTAACTCCGTCTCCAAGCCTTTCTCGTTCTCTATTAGCTTCTAATATTGCTCTAGCTGCTTCTTCTTCTCTCTGTCTCTGCCTTTCGAGTAGTTGTCTTCTTATTTCTTCAGTATTGTCAAATACAGGTGCAGGAGTTGTTGTAGTAGTTGTAGTAGTAGTTGTAGTAACTTTATCTGGCTCTACTTTCGAAATAGGAGTTGTAGTAGGCTTTCTAGGTTCTACCTGTACTACTAATTCTTCTTTTGAGGTTGAGTTACTTAAATCTTTCTCTTCTTTATCATCTACAGAAGGAGGAGGAGAAGTTATTGCAGGGGTAGGGGGACGAGTAGTTCGAGCTACCCTAAAAAACTCTTCTTGTGTAGTAGGAGCTGCCGGCTGTGTAGTTACGACTTCGGGAGGAGGAGAGGTAACTGTAATCCTAGGAGGAGAAGTAGTAGGATCAAACGCTATTTGCGTAGTAACTTCTTCTGGCGGTATTGTAGTTACAACCTGTACAGGTTCTACAATCTCATCCTCATCATCTGTTGTAGGAGGAGGAGAGGTAATAACCTCTCGAGGAGGTAGAGCTGGAGGAGTGGTGCGAGGTACAACTGTAGTGACTACAGCTTGCGAATCTTCTTCTGGTTGCGATAAAGCAGAAATAATATCAACTAAAGCAGAGGGTCTTTCTTCAAAATCCTCCCCTATTATAGCAGCGTTAGCTTGTCTGTTAGCTAATTCATTAGCAAGAGAAATAGATTGATTAAGTCTTCTAGCTACTTCGTCAGGTCCTAATTCATCCTCTATAGTACCTCTAACCGTATCATTGAGAAGCCTTATTTCCTCTTTATCTTGATCAGTAGATTCAGTATTGAAATCTACATATAATCTTAAATCATCTAAAAAAGATGATACCTCTGCATCAGAAAGCTCTCCTGAAGCTACTAAATCAAATGCATCAAACTCCGCCATTATACATATTTAATAGCGGTGTGGGGATTTAAAACTCTATTTTGAAGCGTACACCCACATATACGGATTGTTTTTCTTCATTTTACTGTATGAATTTTTACATGATATAAAAACATCAAATACATAATGCTTACCCTTTGATGCTTTCTTCTTAGTAACCCATGCTCCTCTATCTTGAACTAGAAAATAACCATCTCCTACCTTTCCAGCTAGTTCAGGTATATATACTTTTGTACCAAACTTAAATGAAGGATGAGCGGCTACAGTAATTCCTTGCTTTGCTCTGTTAGTTCTAGGGCAAGCTACTCTAGAGCCCCATTTGTCTTGATATGGATGGTAGTATGTTATCCTACAATACATCCGATCGAGATTTGAAAGTTTCTCAACCTCCTCCGCTATCATGCTAGTAAACGCTAAAACTATAGTACCTATTAAAGAGAACATTTTCATTTATCTTCTACAGATTCATAATGGAGCCCAGTATTACCATTTTGACCAATAGAGTTGATTCGTTTATCTGATTCCTCTTCATCCCAAAGAGGATCTTCTTCACTCTCATCTTTATTAGATCTAAAAATTAGATCATAGTTTTCTCTATAAGTTTTGTAGTCAATGTGTCTAGGTTTTGAACCCTTTCCACCATGCCATTCACCAGTTGCCATAATTATTATTTATTAATCAAGTTAGTCTTTTTCCATACAGCACTTCTTCCTCTGCCATATTTTTTCAATTTCCCATTATCTACTAGCTCTCTAAGAGCTACGTAAGTTTGGCCTTTAGTTAGACCAAAAGTTTCCATCACTCTTCGCTCAGTAATGTTAGGAGGATCGAGAGAAAGAATATTCTTTTCAATCTGCTTTTTCCTTCCTGCTTTAGATTTAGCTTTCTCTACTTTTTTCTTACCTGATAGAGTAAATCCTTTATAGCCTAGGGTAGCTTCAATATCTACACACCCTCCAAATCGATTCTTGTAAGTAGAGATAATTCTAGAAGTATCATCATCACTATCTTTATCATGCATAATTTGCACGTTTACATCTACAGAGTGAGGTACTAAAGTAGAACCCTTAAGCTTACCATCTTTAGTAAGATGCATAATAAACAGTAGAGTACATTCACTATCTTTAGCTTTTTTACAGAGAGTAGATACTGCATGCTTTTCTAGCTCTCTACTATTCATTTTAGTTTTAGTAGAAAGAGCTTGAAATGAATCGATAACTAGAACATCTAAATCATCCATAGCTTTAGCTAAAGTATCAATATCAGTCTCATTAGCTACAGCTACATTTTTTACTCCAAGTCTTTGACAAGTATAAGCTAGCTGAAATGCATTTTCCTCTCCTGAGGAATAACCTACATTGTAGTCATTATTCGAAAGCGCTTCTAAGAGCTGAAGGAGCAAAGTAGTTTTTCCGCACCCAGCTTGCGCCGTAATAGTAGCCGAACATCCAGGGAGAATTCCATCTCCAAAGATCATATCGAACTCTTTAATACCCGTCTTCATTCTATTAAAGAACACATCGGGAATAGTAATATCAGATACTTTAGTAAAAGCAGTAGTATCAAATCCAAGTTTCATTCTTATTCTTTCTTTTCTTTCTTCTCTTTAATTATATCAGAGTTCCTTACCAGGCAGGATAGATTGCTTGCGGAGAATTTTCAAAATCTTTACGCTCCTGCTCTTTCATTCTATACCAAGAGACCATCATCTCTTCTTCCTTAATCATATCTTCTTTAAAATCTCTCATCTCTCCCCATGAAAGACCGTGCTGCTTCGCGTACTCTTTATCAGATTTAGTAAGTTCGATTTCCATACTCCTATTATAGGAGAGTTCCTTCGCGCTACAACTCTAATTCTCCGAAATTAACAGGAGCTTTGTAAGCTTTAGAACTACAATTACCAATAATACTCCTATCGATAACCTCTTTAGCCTTATGGGGTTCGCACCATCCGTTAATTTGAACTTCTTTATCATTTAGATCTTTGTAATGTAAGAAAAAGTTTTCTGTAATTTTTAAAAACAGATCATCAAGATCTTCTATGCTATTGTATTCATTTACTCTAGAGTGATAGACTGGTACTCCTACTATTTTATGGTCGTTCTCTCCCCCGTCTACCATATCTAACATGCCTACGATCTTACATTCAACGAGTGATCCCATTTCGATTGCAATATCATTGTAGATAATTATATCTAACGGATCATTATCTTCACCTAAAGTTTTAGGAATAAAGCCATAGTTGGCTGGATAAGCCATAGCTGAAGTTAAACATCTATCTAATTTAAATACCTCATAATCTTTATCATACTCATATTTTGCTCTAGTACCTTTAGGTATTTCTACTATAGCGTTAACAACTATTGGAGAGTTTTTATGAATAGGTATATCATAAAGATTCATGTATAATAATTATTTCTACGAACAAATATTTCTACTAAAGTTCTTCAAAGCAGACCTCGCTCCATTAGGAGTAAAGTACTTCTTATTCTCATTCCAACTTTCTTCAGAGAGTATTTCGATCTCAGCACCAGTTTTATGACTATATACCATTCTACCCTTAGGTTTAGAAACGTCAGGACCAGAATGAGCGCAGATAGAGCAATTTTTAAAGCCAAATTCTACTCGAGCTTTCTCTACTTCCCTTCCACAGTTTACACAATTAAGAATATTATCGTCAATCATACCACTATTATATAGTAGTTCCTTTTCTTTTCAAGTTAGATATCAGAAGCATCAAAGTTTTCTCTTTCTTCTATCTCATTATATAAAATATAATGACCTTGCTTATTATTGACCCAAAAAGCTGAAGCTGTAGCCACATCTGTAAAATGATTTTCCTCTAAATAGTTATCTGAAGCTCTAAATCCAGTTTCATCTAAAGTGTATTCTACTAAATCAACATAATAGCCCCCGAAAGGCTCTCTTCTGTTATCGCAAAAAGTAAGGTTCCAGTCGTATTCTTTCATTAATATATATTATAATAGTCGTTTATATTTTTTTCAATAGCTGTTCTTAAAGTACTACAGTCTCCATCAAAGACTAATACTTCTGTGACTCTACCGTTTAGTGCATAGTTAGAGACATTATTAGCCCCTCCTATACCATAAGTACCTCCACTAGCTCTAGAAGCTCGTGTTGCAGTACCTTGCTGCGTACCGTCAAGGAAGCATCTCCAATTTCCTTGATTTGTTCCAGCTATAGCGGTGAAGAGATGAGTATCGGTATCGTTTTGATTTACTGTCTGCTCATTCCATGTGCTATTATAACCAAATATAAATTCATTTTGAAAGTTAAAAGGTGCAAACCACCTAGCACTATTATTAGTCCAACCTAAAGATAACATCATTTCCGCAGGATTTAAATTAGTTCCATCATATTCTCCAACACAAAAAGAGCTACAGTTACCAGTATCAATATCAGGTAATGCACTATTTAGAGGCATTAAATCATTACCGCCATCAAAATCCATAGCTGGCTGGCCCTGTACAGTTTGTAATGTACCGCTTGAATTTATTATCTCTGGCATATTAAACCGTGAAGTTTGAGAGGCGTCATTACCATTACCACTCTGATCATATAAAATCTTAACTCTTACTTTTCCTCCCCCGCCAAATGTTGTTAATGTTCCATCATATAAATCATCAACATACATATCCTGAGTTGCACCGTTACTGTCTTTATAGGCTTGGAAAACTGGACCGTTATAATTTCTATTTAAAGATCTAAAGCTATACATCCCATAAGTTTTAAATTCATAATCAGTATTATTCTCATGAATATCCATTAAGAGTTGTCTTGTAGATGATACTATACCTGCTTTCATATTATGCTGTTAAGTCTCCTGCTACTAACCAAGAATCAGAAGCTACTTTAGTTAATGTTGCTGCACTATATTGTACACGAGTTTTAAGTTCTGAATCTGCTGCGTATAATGTTACTCCTGATCCGGCAGCAATAGTTACTTGACCTGATCCTAGTTGCATTACAGTTATATCAGCTCCTATAGGATAAGCAACCGAGCTGTTTGGAGGAACAGTTAAAGTTTGTGCACTTCCGTTACTTGACGTAACTAATTTACCATGGTCAGCTATTGCGAAAGTATATGATGTATTAGTATTAGCACATATCTGCTGCTCAGCTCTAACCATACCACAAAAGTCAGTTACACATGCACTTCCATCAAATTTGGCTATGTTATATTTACTTCCGGATGCATTAGCGACGCATATATCAACATCACTGTTAGCTGCAGAAGTTTCTAATCTTATATTACCTGATCCAGTTTGACATACATAAAGATCACCATAGTTAAACACGCACGAACAACTACCAAACTTAATACCATAACCAGAATTATCAGTTAATTCAATAGTTCCAGCGCATATTTGTAACTTATTATTCGCTGTAGTAGATCCTATAGCAACATTACCTCCATCTTTAATAAAGATACCATTACCTCCATCATCACTAAGAGTTAAGCCTGCTGCGTCTCTTGCTCGTACCTCATCTGTACAAACATCTTTACCATCGGCAACGCAAATATGGCTATTAGTAATAAGAGTTCCGTTATCAGACATATCAAGGCACATTGCAAATCTAGCAGTACCATTGTCATTACCGCAAAAGATCATATCTTTATTACTAACTTTACTACATATTACAAAATCACTACTACAATTTGCAAATTCACCGAATTGTGTGCTAGAAGCCAAAAAGCAAATATTATTACCGTCTGCTTCAAGATTAATATCTCCTCCTGCTTCAATATAGAGTGTACCAGAATCGGTAATATTAGAACCGTTAATAGTAATATCATCTACAACAAGACTAGTAAGACCTGAAACGTCTCCATCAAGATTTAATGTTACGCCTCCGGATGATCCTCCACCATTAAGATTTGTACCAGCTGTAACTCCTGTTATGTCTCCAGATCCTTTACTATTAAGTTGTGTTTGGATACTACTGGTTACTCCATCAACGTAATTAAGCTCTGTTGTAGTAGCAGTAAGTCCGTCAACACAATTTAATTCTGCAGTAGTAGCGGTAACTCCATCAAGCTTGTTTAACTCTGAAGTAGTAGCAGTTAGACCATCGACGCAATTTAGTTCAGCTGCTGTAGCAGTAACTGCTGTACCATTAAGAACCAGCTTGCTGTTACCCATACAAACTTTATTATTGAAGGTAGCAGTACCAGCATCTGACATATCTAAAGCAAGAGCAGTAATTTCTGAACCACCGTCATTGCCTTTTAAATTTAAATCTTTATTAGATACTCTTGCTCTTACATCAAAGTCTCCGCTGTTCTGATTTAAACTAAGAGTACCAACTATTGTTCCATCATCACTTAATATGATATCACCGCCACCAGCATCGAAGGTAATATCACCACCAACATCTAAAGTAAAATCTCCACTATCAGAAATAGTAGAACCATTAATTGTAATATCATCTACAACAACACAAGTAAGGCCAGTAAGACCACTGTCAAGATTTACTGTTACACTTCCGGACGATCCTCCACCATTAAGATTTGTACCAGCTGTTACACCTGTTATATCTCCAGATCCTTTAGAATTAAGTTGTGTTTGAATACTGCTTGTAACTCCATCAACATAATTGAGCTCT
>Ga0098037_1000902_pt1 | contig 14022 bp, 19 predicted proteins | sample 5_EtaG_FD_75050 | JGI IMG/M metagenome (GOLD analysis project Ga0098037, IMG submission 75050) | Marine viral communities from the Subarctic Pacific Ocean - 5_ETSP_OMZ_AT15132 metaG | ecosystem: Environmental > Aquatic > Marine > Oceanic | place: Pacific Ocean | collected 2015-01-08 | reverse complement strand
TACTGCCCGTAGCTGCTGTTACTGTTATTGCATCACCTGCTTCTAGATTTAAACCTTGTGGGGTAGCATTAACTTGAGACTTAGCTGGAATCTCATCTCTAAAAAATTCATATTCAGTATTTGAATCAGAAGAATCTACAAAATTCATATTAACTAAAATACCAGATGAACCATCGTTGTTTGCACAATAAACGCTTTTAACAATTACTGTTGCATCTGTAGGACATGTAAACACAGTAGTCTTACCTGTACTAGCTTGTTTGAAACCTTGATTTTTATATCTAATTGTCATGATAAAAAGTAATTAAAAGCATCCTGTTCATTCTTAATTTCTTGTTGATAAGTTGTGTTTAACTTATCTTTAAGTGTTTGTAAAGTTTGTGCTACTTGTCTTTGGTTTTCTTCAGTATAAGTTGGTGTTGGTTCAGGAACATAAATATCTACTTTAGCCATTAGTAACCTCCTGCTCCAGCTGCAACGTCATCTGCTGCCTGAGCTGCTGCTCCAGCCGCTGCTGTAGATCCTCCTGCGTGTCCTCCACCTCCATGCATGTTTTGTCCAATGTTGTGATAAGTTTTTGCCATTGTTTTTAAACCTTGTTTTCTAGCACCTCTTGCTGCTGCGTCTGCTCTAGCCTTAGCGTCTCGCTTAGATTGTAGATAACCTGCAATTGATCCACTTCTACCTAGACCACTAAATAAACCAGCTATTCCTGCTAATGGTGCAAATGCAAATCCAAGTGCAGAAGAAGCTATTGTTCCTAATCCTGCTGCTCTACCTAAAGCACTAATACCAGTTCTTGCAAGTGAACCTTTAAATCCAGGTGCATTTTTATTAACATTAAAAAAACCTTTCTCAATAAAATTACCTTTTTCTTGTGCCATAGGATCACCATATGCAAAAGTTTGGCCACCTACATCAAAATTACTATATTCAGACATAGGGTCACCTAATGCTGTCATAGCTGGTGAGTTTTGAAAACCTAATTCCATTATACCCATAGCAGCATTATTGACTTGGTCTTTTTGTCTTTGGTCATATAATTCAACTGCTTTGTTAGCTAACTGATTATTATATTGTGCTGTTAATAAATCTTCCACTATCTCATACCATCAGGTTGTACGTCTGCTCTAAATGTTCCATATCGCCAACTTTCTCCGCTAGCTGAATTTTCTATTTTAACACTTGCAAATCTAGATCTTGCACGTGTGTCTACCTTATCAGTAGTGCTTGAAATTGTAAAAGGCCCAAGTGGTGATGATGCTGAGGTAGAAGAAGGATATCTCTTAAGACCTATTGTAATTTTAGCATTACCAACTATCTTTTTAAAATCAGGTATAAATCTTCTCATACTCATAAAAAATTGACCGTCTCCATCTACTGATAAATCAAAGTCACCAGATTGCAAGTAAGAAGTTATGGTTTGTGTTACATTACCATCATTGTCTGTTTGGTCAGTTCCTGTTTCGTGTGCATAGTAAGTTGTTGCTCCGTTTTCCGCTGTCACTCCTTGAATAGTAGGGAACGTAGGAACACCAGTCGTATTGTAGTCTGTTGCGTATGGGTTGTCATATAATGTAGAATCAGCCCAAGAAGTTCTAGCTAGAGATCCTGTATGCCAAGTGTTCTCTGAATAGTTGTATGTAACTTGTCTGTCTACTTCATCAGAACCATTCTTAGGATAAAACCAAGTAATCTCTTCATACAAATGATTTAAACCTGCATATACTTGTTCGCCATTAGTGTAGTTAATTCCAATATTGTCTGTAACCAAATTATTTCCTGTAAATGTAAATACAAAATCTTCTACTAAACAAGGTAATGATTTAACTGTACCATCATAAACAAAGAAGCCCCCTGCTTGTCCCATCCAAAATACTTTACCATTAACATATTTAATTGAATGTTGACCTATTGCACCACAATTAGAACCTACTTGTCTAATAGAAAAAGTAAATGGTGGGCCAACAAACTGCATAATGTATGCAGAAGTATCTGTTAATATTAAAATATAGTCTTTTCCTTTAGCTGCACCAACTATCTTAACACCAGAATCAAGTCTTAAAGATCCAGCAGTGTTTATTGAAGTAGCAGTATAATCAGAAATATTTTCTTGATCAGAAAATCTAATAAACATTTTGTCCTGTGTCGCTGAGCTTCCAATAGTTGTTTCTGTACCAAGCATAATTAAGTGCCTATCTCTTTCAGAAACAATTGACATAACTGATTTTGTAGGAGCTCCTGATATTACAGTAGCTCTTGTTGTTAAACCTGCAGTAGATACATTAAGTGGATCCCACTCAAATGATTTACCATTTTTAATAGTTGCAACTAATTTTTGTCCAAAGTGATCTAAAGACCAAGATGCAGGGTCTAGTACAACTGTAGAAGATAATGAAGCATCTCCCCATGCAGTGTAGTATTCACAAGTAGCACCAGAAGAGTGTGCAGATCGAGTTCCTGCTACAGCTCTAGTTATACCAGTAAGATCATTTGATGATACTCCTGTGTAAGATATAAATTCTGTTCCGACTTTAAAAGTTCCAGACGTTGGCCAGCCAGTTGTTGAGGCAAGCGTTATTGAAGTTCCTGACCCACCAGTTCCTGCGGTGTCATCATTTAGAGATCCATTTAAACTTCCTAAGACTCCAGAAGCTCCACCAAAAGTAGAAGTTCCATAACCATAACCTGCAGATTGAGTAAGTGGCCCTGGTTTTATATATGGATTAACTATAGCTGATCCACTGTTAGATACTGTTGTTCCAGCACCCGAAGCCATTGTAATCGTAAAAGCATCTGTTGAAGGTACAGTAACTACTTGAAAAGTATTAGTTGTAAAATCTGCTGCAGTATATCCTGCACCTACGGGAGGGGTTACTGATGTAAATGTAAATAAATCTCCAACCTCTAAACCATGTGCAGTTTTGTTAACACCTACTTCTGTTGATGTGTTAGTCGTACCAAAAGTACAACCAGTAATCGCAGTGTCCAGTGGTGTAATATCGTAAAAAGCACTTTCATAATAAATAAATAAAGCTTTATTAGAACCTAAAGCTACATATCTTCTGCCATCTAAATCAGCCCATACAAGCTGTTCTCGGACTGCACCAACTAAAGTTTGACCTGTAATCTGTGCCCATCCACCTATTTTTTCCGGTAAACCATATCTAAACCTAACAAAATCTCCATCAGTCCACTGACCTTCAGCACCGACAGCAGTTATTTGTTTATTAAACCCTGGCTGTATTTGTACATTTTTTAATGGCATGCCATATTATAGCATATGCAGTCTTCAAGATCGATACTCTTGATGTTCGTATCCTGTTTGAAACTCTATGTTAAATACTACAGAATATTTAGGTATATCTGATCTATTTGGTTTACACTCGTGTCTCAGTAAAGCATCCCAAATAACCACTCTTCCAGGTTCAGGTTTTACTTTAGTTTGTAATTCAGGAAATTCTAATTCTTGCACGCTGCTATTTAAATAAATTAATCCAGCTATAGTGCTTGTACCATGTCTATGATTTCTTGTGTAATCTCCGTAATCGTTTCTTACTCCCCATGCATCTTGTAATATCCAAGGATAATCCCATACTCTAGAAAACGAACCTATGTAAGTCTTACACACATGTAATAAATGAATAAAATTCGAATCTTGCATAAATACATTATTAGTCATTTTACCTTTAACATTTGTTTTATAATTTTCATTACTTTCATGTTGTACAAAATGATCTATTTTTTTGATAAAATAATTAGTATCAATTTTACCAAGATCAAATGCATATAACCAAGATTGTCTTTCTAATGGTTTTTCTATTTTTAAAACGTCTTTAACCATACTCTATAAAAAAAGGTTGTATAATACGTTCTTCCTGCCACTGTCTTACACCAGGACTATGTATTATATTTGAGTTATACATTATAAACCTATTAGGTTTACTTGCAACTGTAAGTGTAGGTTCATAATCTGAAAAATCGTTATATAATGATGTGCCATCTTGAATAGATTGTGTATTTAAATAAATAACTCCTGCTAAAACTGTACTCCCACCATCAACATGTTTTGCATAATTATCCCAAGATAAACTTTTTTTTATTTCTGATAATAATGTTTTCCTATAAAAAGTATGCATTTTAAAAGGTTTTAATTTAAACTCTTGTAACTTGCTTTCTAAATATTGATATGCAGGATTGTCTTTTCTTAAATCATTAGTTTCATAAACAGGATAAGCTTGATATCTGTTTATATCTTTTCTGCAAGGTTGATGACTAGGACTAAAATCAAAAGTTTTAACTTGTTCTAAAATATCAGCATACAACTCATCTGGGTAAAAATTATCAACAAGTGTTATCATTTAAATTTAACAGGTGTAGTATATTGTGTTTCTTTCTTTTTTATATCCTCATTAAAATTCATATTCCATTCAGATACAATCTTTACCAACATATTACCAAAATGTCTTAAACCTTCTGCATCTAAATGTAATTTCTTTTTTTGTGTTAAGATAGTAATTTCACTATCTTCAAAAATTATGTCTGCACTGCCATCATCAAATTGTTGTATTTTCATTTAATCCTCCCAAATAGGTTGACCCCATAATAGTTTTTTATCTTTTAGCCACTCTTTGTGTGGCCCATCTTTATTTACATAATGTAAAAAAGTCTGTGCATACCAATCACCTTCAAATGGTTTTCTCCAGTGAGGTACTTCGCAACCAAAATAAATTGCTGCATCTCCATGTTCTAACATCACTTCTTTACCATCCATATAGATAGGCCAAGGAGTTCCATCAGAACCAATAGATACAGTTACACTTATTTCACAAGAAGATCTATCAGTATGAGGTTTTAGATCAGATCCAAAAGTATACATTCTAAAAAAAGAGTATGTTGGAAATAATTTATAACCAGTTTCTATTTCCATTATTTCTTTCTTTTGTAACATAATTGTTTCTGTTAAAGGATCTTTATAAAAAATAGTTGCATAATTATTACTTTGCTCAAGATCAAACATTTCTCTATTAAGTCTGTGTTTAATTCTAGTATAATCAGTTAATAATTTAATTTCTGTTTTATCTAAAAAACCTTTTATCACTCTATACTTAAATGGTCTTATCACACGTTCTACCATACCCACCCCACTATACTGTAACGAGTGCCTTCTGTTATTGGTTTGATAGCATGTGGATATAAAAAATTACTTGGCCACATTATCATTCGTCCTGGTTTAACATCTATACAAAATTCTGAATCTTCTTCTTTCGAAGGGTTTCTAAAACAAAGTTGTCCACCTTTATAATCATTGTTAAGTAATGTAATTGTACTTAAGACTCTTGGAAACTTAATATGATAATCAGTATGATACTTATAAAAGCCACCTGGTTTATATCTAAGTGCATTTATTTCTTCTACTTTTTGTGGATGTAAATCTAAATTAGGATGAAGTATTCTATAATTATTAACTTGTTGTTCAATCTTCATTCGTAGTACATTAAACCAATGTACAGAAGTCAATTCTTTATCTAAGGGGTGTAATCCAAAAGCTTCTGTTTTTCTTATATCTTCTCTCAATACACCTTTTCTAGTTTTGCCTGCATCATTTATAACATCGGCTTTATCAAATCTGTCTGTTTTATTTAACCATTGCAGCAAACAAGCTATAGCTTCAGGGTGTAATACATTATCAAAAACTTGTACAAAACTTCTTATTTCCATGTAATCTTTCTCCAAAAAGCTGTTTTATAGTTATGTAGTAATTTCATTGGATATAAAAAGACACTCTTTTTATTTTTTACTGGTTTAATATTCATTTGCCAACTTTCTTTTTTGAAAGGAATGATTTGAACATAGGGTGTACCTTTCTTCATTAAAAATTGTTTATATTTAGTTTTGATCTTTTCTCCATCAACAACTGTAGGAAAATTAACTTCTATTGTAAATCTATCAGTATCTACAATACCAGGCATAATACTCCATGGTTCATGATAGTTATTCATAGGTGGTAAGAATAAACAACTATATCCTGGTGGTGTTTTTATTCTCCAAGGATTAATTATTTTATGAAAAGGTCTGCCATTATTTTTGGCAACCATAGGTGAATCACCTAATTGAAATACTGGATGAGTAGATTCATGATCCCCATGATTTAAATTTGTACCATCTTTAGGGCCTATCTCAGTTTGTAAAGAGTATCTTACGTGCATTAATGGATTACCATTATCATCAAAATGATCTAGACCTACGGCTATATCTTGTGGAAGTTTTAATAAATACCCTGATGACAAAGTATCAAGAAAAGGCATACAACCTTTTACAGTTAACTTCTCCATCTTATGTTCTAAGTCTTTATACCATTTAGGTATATTAACTTTTATAGGAACAGGTTTTTCAATGTCGGGTGTCGCTAAATATTCTGGAGTAGCAGAAAATTCAATGATATTAGCCATAGGGCTAAATATCAATTATTAAGGACATTGTAAAGGACTGAATGAAGTAACACCTGTAGATTCCATATAGCTACATACATTATGTGCTAATGGGAAACTAATACCAGAAGAATCTAAAGCTTTAAGAGCATCAACATAAGTTGATATTTCTGCTGCCATAGCATTGTCAGGATTGATTGCTAAGAATCTTTCGAACACTTCAATCTCTGCAGCAACTTGTCCATCAAAATCTGATTTGTTTACAAAGTGATGTGCTTTAATTCCATCTTCAGGAGCTAATCTATCTTCTGAATCAACCCAAGCATCTGCAGTGTAGTATTTGTTACCATGTCTTGCATCGTTTGCAGTTGATGTAGGAATTTCTACTTTAGTGTATTGTCCTTCAGTATATAATTCTTCTTGGATATTTTGTGCGTTTACGTGTGCATCAGTCAAACAGATCTTATGCATATCTCCGTTTTCTCTTTTAATTAATGTTGCCATATTACGTACCTAAATCCTCATAAACTATAATTCCGCCAGGTCTTCCTTGTGGAGCTGGTTGTCCGTTAGGGCCACCTGTACCGATGTTGTTTGAACCAAAAATACTAAATCTTATATTGTCAGCGAAACCTGTGTTTCCTCCGTAATCATAAGAGATAGTAGCAATGTTTGATGGAGCAGCTTGAATAGATCCAACAGAACCAGGAGCTCCTCTAAATCCATTAGAGTTTCTTCCAGTTTGTCCTTCAGTTCCACCATTAGCTCTACCAATGTTTGAAAGATTTGTTTGTCCTCCGCCTGAACCAGGAACAGAGTAAGGAACAGTTAATGCACCAGCTTTAGGTGCAGCAAAGTAACCGAAGCCACCTTTTCCACCTTGTCCACCTGTTGAGTTAAATGAAGGTTGGTTGTTACCACCGTTTCCGCCACCACCACAAATGTAAGCTCCAATGAAATTTCCAGCAGTTACTTTTGAGTAAGTTCCAGAATCTGGGCCAACGAATGATTGAGTAACAATCATATCTGGAGTTGCAGTAGATCCTGCAGAAGCAGCAGTAAGTCTTCCTTGAGCATCAACTGTAATAGTTGCAGCTGTGTAAGTTCCTGCAGTAACAGCAGTGTTAGCAAGTTGGTCAGCACCAACAGCATCATCTGCAATTTTTGCTGTTGTTACTGCATCAGCCGCAATTTTAGCAGTAGTTACATTTGCATCTAAAATGCCTGCCGTTACAACTGCGTTGTCTGAAATTTGTGCAGCTTGAATTGCATCATCTGCAATTTTAGCATTTGTAATTGCATCGTTATCAATTTGTGCAGTACCAATTGTACCACCAATTGTGTTAAGTGCAATTTCGTTTAAGTTAGCTCCGTCTGCGTAAGCAGCTACAATTTTTGCTTCGCCTACAGTAAAGCCAGTTCCACTAACAGTTTTGATAGTTAAGTTTGTTACACCTGTAACAGCAGAACAATCAAAAATATAAAATTTTTCTATTGAGTTTGGAATATGTACAGCAGAAGCTCCAGTTAAAGTACCAGTAAATTTAATTACCATGTTTCTTGCATTTGATAATGCAGCATCAGACATAACTAGTGTTACTGTGCCACCATTAGATAATGCTACTGCTTCATAGCCTGCGATTGCTTGTTGGATTAAGTTTAAGTTTGTATTAGTTTTATCACCCCATGTACCAGCGTTTTCACCAGTGGTCATCAACTCCAGTTTAAGGTCAGATGAATAATTAGATGCCATAAATTTGTTCTCCTAAATTAAGTATAATTTTACTATCGCTATGCTGCTAAGTCAACAGGTGACCAAACATTGTTTACACCTGGATCTATTTCAGCCCAGGCAGTTATATTAGGTGCACCTACCGAAGAAGTCAATGATATGCCAGTTGGTGAAACTGTAGCATTTCCTGTATTTGTTACAGTACCTATAGCTGATGTTAAGGCTTGACCTGTTACACCCACAGTTTGTCCTGGAATCTCTCCTTCGTCTCCTAGTGACATAGTTGCTGCAACACCAGTTACAGACTCTACCGTTGTTTGGACAAGTTGGATAGTTCCTAAAGAAGAAGTTAAAGCAATTCCTGTTACATCGACAGGTGTTTTAACACCTCCTATTACTGAGCCTATTGCTGTAGTAGCAGCTTGACCAGTAACAAATTCTTCATTTGTTTGTTTTAAAGTAAAGTTACCTAATGATAAATCTAATTGATCTTCTGTTGCATTTACAAATACATTGTTATCAATTTGTATAGAGAAATTACCAGCTAATGTCATAGACATTGCTTGGCCAGTTTCTTGAATACTAAAGTCTGTTGTAACAGTTTCGTTACCAATTGAAGATGTTAATGATTGTCCAGTTGCTACTGCTGAAAATGCTTCACCCCAAGCAAGGTTACCCCAAGCTCTTCTACCCCAACCAATTCCAGTTAATAAGCTTTCATCAATAGTTACTCCTCCAGGAGTTGTTTGAAGTTGTGATCCAGTTATATTTACACCAATTCCAATTGTGTCATCTCCAACTGAAGTAGATAAAGATAATCCAGTGGCAGCAAAAGTAAATGATACTCCGTACACACCCTGACCAATAGATGATGCTAAGCTAACAGATCCTAATGTAATATTACAATCACCTTTAGGTGTTAGTGATCCAGTTGTAGGTGTTAATGATTGTCCAGTTACATCTTGGTAAACACCTGATAATTCTCCCCAAGCATTTTCTCCCCAAGTGTCTCCACCCCAACCTATGTTAATTTCGTTATCAACAACGACTGCTGTAATTTGTGATTGTAGTTGTTGACCTTGAGCTAATACATCTCCAGCAATACCCCAAGAACCTTCGTCCCAACCTCCTCTACCATAACCTGAATTAACTTCAGGATCAGCAGTTACTTGTGTAATTTGAGTTTGTGCTTGAATACCAGTTACAGATACACCAGCATCACCTTGTGCTGCCCAGCTACCTTGTCCCCAATCTAATGCTCCCCATGTAGATGAAGTCATATCCATAATACCGCCCATACCACTGCCGTGAACGTAGCATAAATAATAAAAATCTGTTTGTGACGATGGAGTTATTTCAACGTATCTAGTTGTAGCTGCGTTGAAAGTAGTTGTGTTTGTGTAACCTGCTTGGTTACTTGCACCATCAAGATAATAAGTTACTCCAGATGAAATTATTCCAGAGGTACTTGTGCTTGTAGAAAAAACTAATGGGTGACCATCGTTGGATGCAGCACTCTGATCAAATCGTAAAGTTCCACCTGCTACCCAACTTACTGTTCCAGGGCCAGTGGAGTTTCGGGCACCGTCTAAGAAATAAACATTACCAGTGCCAGAAGGATATAGGTTACCCGATGCTACGGTTACTGTATAAGTACGTTCTGCCATAGCACCGGTTTACCTCTCTATGCTATTCTCAATATTGCAGCAGATGTTGTGAACGCAGGGAATTGAATAGTGAAAGTTCCGCTAGTTGCAGTCTTATCACCACCAAAATCCAATACAGCCACAGCAGAGTTTGAGTTAGATGTATTATAAATTAATGCACCTCTCGCAGTTAATGTAACGTTTGTAAACGATAGGTCTGCAAAATCAGTTATCGCTGTGTTAGACGCTATAGATGTTCCAGTGTTAACAAGAGCACCTCCACCTGAAGTGTATCCAGACGGTGACGTAACTTGGTTACCAGTTGTAAATGAAGTTGTAGATTTACCTAGCGTTGCTGAGCTAGTGTACATCGCTAACTTAAACTTATCACCAGTAGTCTGCGTGAAGTCATGTTTTGCTTCTAGTAATTCTTTTTTAAAAGTATTACAGATTGCGTTAGTTGTTATTGCCATAGTTGGCCTCCTTTAAATTATTAATTTGGCGATGGTGAAGGAACCTTAATTCTTGGTACTCCATCATCGTATTCTGCACGTCTTCTTCTCCCCATTTGTTGAAGAGCAAAATTTTGTACTTCCTCATCATACTTCTTTTGATAGAGATTGTATAGATCCATAGGCCCTTTTAAAAACCTATATGCTTCAGCCAATGTCCCATGTAATAACATAGACTCCTGATACTTAGAAATAAAGGTTTCATTAGATGAAGTAAACTGAGGAGGATCCTGTACGTAGTTTATTTGCACTGTATAATTAGAATCAGGGATTGGAGCTACTATAAAATTGAAGTCATCCCAATTAGCATAGTATTTAGGTAGTCCTGTATCTGCGTTGTTGTTAAATTCAGATATAAAACTTGTGTCTCTTTTTTCTAAGAATGTTCTAGTCGTGCCATTAATTACTTGCACAGATCTTATAATTGTCAAATCAGATGGAAGACTTACAAATCTGTTTGAAGCAGTAAACGTAGAAGTTGAGTATTTTCTTAAATCATCATAATCAACTTTACCTGCAATATCTAATTCAACAGATCTTATAAAATCTTGAATAATAGCATCAGTTAAAACATTACTATCTACTTCTGTGTAGTTTCTAATTTGTGTTAAAAAATTTGAATATGTTACTGCCATTATGATATTACCACTGTTGTTGCACCACACTGTGCATCTAGTTGTCTTCTTCTATTTTGTAAAGAAGGATCTTCTGGAATCATAGCATGCATAATAGCAGTTGTTGAAACGCCATCAACGATTCTTGTAATTTCAAAATCTTGTGTTTTAAATGCAAAGTCTCCAGGTAATGTTAAATTAGCAACACCTACCATTGTTCCACCTGAGTTAGTAATAGTCACATCACTTGTAGAAGTATTTATAAATGGTTGTATTGGTTGCTGAAACTTTTGCACTCTTGCATTCTGCAAAGCTATTGCATCAGATACTTGTCTTCGTCTTCTAATCTGTGGATGTTTTGGTTCGTATTCAGATGTATGTACTAATGAACCATTCCATTCTTTTACCATTTCATTATATGGAAAAGCTTGTCCTGATCTATCAGATATAGCTAATGATCTTTTACCAGTTGCAAACTTACCCATTATACACCATCTCCAAAATATGTTTGAGGTGATATAAATGTAGAAGCTCTTTGACCATCTTCATCTAAAGCTCTTTTTAGTTCATCCTCATAAATTAATTTATTTTGTTGAACAAGTTGTGGAGCTTTTTTCATAGCTGTGTAGTAAGCCATACCTGCAGCTAAGCAAGGTAAAAATCTGTAAACTACATCAGGGTCTTTAGTATATGCTCCAGCATCTTCAATTCTTTTTATTACATAATATTTTAGAGTTGTATAAGTATTTAAATTTGGTGCTTGGTATAAATAAATTTTAGGTGTTGTTTCTCTTGAAACATAATATTGTGATGGTTGTCCTACTGCTAATTTATTTGGTAAAGCAGCATATGTAGATCTGTCAATTTTTGATAAAGATATATCTTGTGTACTTGCACTATCACTTGATGCAGCTGTAGAAGAAATAAAAGCTTCTAGTACATCACTTACACTAGAGCTTACAGCATACTCAGCTTGTCCTGAGACTAAAGTTGCCTCATGCAAACCTACTTTCCATAAATGTATTCCTCTGTTACCCCATTCAGATAAAAGAAGATTAAGGCTTCTTCTTGCTGAACGCATATCATAACCAGAGTTAGTAGATAAACCACATCTCTCATAACCCTCGTCAATAATTTCATCTATGCTTAAATTAAAAGCAACTGTTCCAGATGTAGCCATTACTTGTTCTCCTTATTAGCGGCCGCTTTGAGAGTGTCTGACTTCTCCTTTTTGCGGTTGTACAACTTCTTAGATTGTAGCACTTTTTGACTAAACTTTGAAGACCTTAGGCTTTTTGCGATATAATTTGGAGATGACACGTCTTTTCTTCTTTTTTTCATCTCTAGCTCCTCTAAGCTTTCCTTCTATTTGTTTCGGTATTGCAGTTCTTCCTATTGGCATAAGGTATTATAGAATACTTCACAGAGATTATCAACATTGATGATCTTATCAAATTTATAATGTACTGAGTCTTTATAGCCAAACTTGTATTTATAAACATCACCTACATACAAATGTATGCCTTTTTTAATATGATCCTTATTATGTAAAAGATGATAATAGCCAGAGTTAATAGACACATATCCTGACATCTTGCTGCAAATTTCAGGTAAATGATCAGCAGGCAAATGTTCAAATTGTTTAGTTGTAACAAAGTTAAATTCAGGAAATCTTTTTATTAGTTCTTGTTCTACTTCCTTAGCATTCCATACACTCTTATGTTTTTGACCTGCTTCTAAAGCTAATAGTATTGTCTTATTAAATTTATACCTATTATGTCTTATTTCAAAGTTAGGATAATGCTCAGGCTTTACTCCAAGTTTTTCACAATATTGTTCAACAATATTTGTTTTATCTTTAAAATCTTTCTTTGAATAAAGATGTATTATCTTTTCATATTCAAAATCAGTTTTAGCACCATAATCTAATGCAGCTAAATGTTCTAAACCAAATGATTGATTTATGTAAGTTTGTTGTGCATACAGATCAGGATATTGTGAAAACAGCACAATTTTATGTGCTTGAAAATTGTTATTGTAATAAGACCTAAGTGCAGCTGAAGCACAGAAATGATCTCCTAAACCTTTGTCAAAGATATCAGAAATAACAATTATATCTCTCACACAAGTTCTTTGGCTGATCCTAATATTGGTTTATATTTAGTTCTTCCCTCTGATTTATACGCATGTAAAAAACTAGCTCTTGGTGTTCCTTCAATCCACGAGCAATGTATCCATCCTGAGTTAGGTTCGCCTGGAGTGTAAAACTCGAGTATGAGCTGGTCTGGTGAAAGGTTATTTTTTATCCAATCAAAAAGTTCAGCGTTGTCTACTCCAATACATTCGAAATCTGCCGCCTCAGCTTTTGCATGCTGCGATCGTGCCGAGCTGCCGATGGCTTCACATAATGCTACGCTACGGAAACCGCTAGTAATCTTAACCCTGCCAAAATGGTCACGTACTGGTTGAAGAATATTTTCACACAATGCTTTTAGTTTTTCTATTTGTTCTGCATTAGGATTATTGTTAATGCCTTTCCTTATTGCAGTATCTGATTTGATTAACTCTGAAAGAGTAAAGTTACGACTTAAGTTCATAATTTTCCTTTAGTTCTAATACGATATTTAAATTAAATCTGAATTTGTTGTAAATTGGTGGACTTCCACAATGCAAGATATTGCTATTGAAGATTTTAGCTTGTCTTGGTTTATCATAATGTTTCTCATCATTTATAATTGTATAACCATCATCGTCAATGTCATACACAATTGATAAAAAGTTATCATCATTCTCATCAACATGTAAAGACCCTACTGCTGATTTAGTATATAAATTGTAATAATATCTAACAACATCTGCATTTATATTTAATTTTTTTTTAATTCTTGCAGCAATTGTATCTGCTATTTCAGTTAATTCTTTATTTTCTTTTGAAGTGTTTATGTTTTGTTTTGATTGTGGAATGCAGCAAAAACCATTATCAACAGTATAACCGCTTTCAGCATTATCTATAGATATACGCCAATCGGAACATATCAATAGTAATTGTTTTAAATTTTCGTTTTCTTTTCTATCTAAAACTTCTTC